>Ga0210394_10003282_pt1 | contig 20611 bp, 12 predicted proteins | sample IncBWC12MmetaG_FD_160121 | JGI IMG/M metagenome (GOLD analysis project Ga0210394, IMG submission 160121) | Forest soil microbial communities from Barre Woods Harvard Forest LTER site, Petersham, Massachusetts, United States - Inc-BW-C-12-M | ecosystem: Environmental > Terrestrial > Soil >...
CATGAACGGAGCGAGACCGCGCGCAAGTACAAGTTCGTCGATAGCCCGGGCGAAATCGGCCTGATCGCGCCGGTCACGCAGCCTTTCTGCGGCCACTGCTCGCGGATCCGCCTCACCGCCGACGGGAAACTCCGCACCTGCCTTTTCAGCAAAGACGATCACGACCTGAAATTCCTGCTGCGCGGCGGCGCTAGCGATGAAGACATTGCCGATGAAGTCCGCTCGATCGTGATGCAAAAAGAAAAGGGCCATCGCATCAACGACCCCGGTTTCGTGCCCCCATCGCGCACAATGGTCTTCATCGGCGGCTAGGTGCTTGACCTTTTTGCCCGCGCTCTTTTAGTTTGCCCTCGGCAGGCCACTCGCGCACAATATCCATAAGCAAAACATTGGATTTGGGAGTCAGTTCGACATGGCAGATGACGAACAGAAGATTTTCTCGCTAACCGAAGCCGAGCGGCTCCGCGTCCAACTCGAACCCGTCCTGATCGAAGCCATGGAATCCCGCCGCAAGATGGAAGAAGTCGAGGAGCAATTGCGCGACATCGCGGAACGAATTTCGCGTTCCGGAGGCATGCTCATACACTACGAAAAGGTCGCCAAGATTCGCGTGGAATTCAACCGTTTGCAGCAGAGCGTGCAGTCCGCCCTCGACCGAATTCAGGAAACCGGCTGCGTGGTGAAAGATCTCAACGTGGGCCTGCTCGATTTTCCCGCGCGCATCGATGGCGACGAAGTCTATCTCTGCTGGAAACTCGGTGAAGATCGCATCCGCTTCTACCACCGCCAGGACGAAGGGTTCGCCGGCCGCAAACCAATCGACCCCCGCGACGCCGGCTATTCGAATCCGGTTCAGTAGCGTCTGGTTCTTGTAGCGGCGGGCTTCAGCCCGGCCGATTTGATTTCGAGTTTGGTCGCTCCGCGACTTACTGATACCGCAGTGCCACCATCGGATCCACGCGCATCGCCCGCCACGCCGGAATCCAGCACGCCGCCATCGCTACTACCGCGAGTAATATGGCGACGGTCATATACGTAACCGCATCCGTCGCCGTCACGCCGAATAGCGTCGATTGCAAGAAGCGCGTCGACACAAACGCCAGCACGCACCCAAGCGCCAGCCCCGCCGCAGTCATCTGCAGTCCTTGCACGAGCACAAGCTTCAGTACGTCGCCCCGCTGTGCGCCGAGCGCAAGGCGAATCCCGATTTCGCGTGTGCGCTCGCGCGTCGTGTAAGCAATCACGCCGTAAATTCCCACCGCCGCCAGCACCAGCGCGAGCAGACCAAAGGCTCCGACGAAAATCCCCGCAATTCGCGACCCGGTGCTCGCTACCTGTACCCGCGTAGCCAGCGCAGCTTCATCCAACACCGGCATGTCCGCATTCAGCTCATGCACTGATTTTTCGAGCGCCGCGGTGTACGTAAGCGGATCACCCGCCACACGTAAATGAAAAATCGGCCCGCGCGCGTAGTCCTGATAGATCGGCACGAAGAAAAATGGTTCGGCCGCTTCGTGCAGGTTGTTGTAATCGCTGTTCCGCGCCACGCCCACCACCGTAAAATTGAGCCCGTCAGCGTTCAACTTTTTCCCAATCGCATTCTGCCCCGGCCAGTAGCGCCGCACGAACTCCTGATTCACAACTACCACCGGCTGCGAACCTTCCTTATCTTCCGGAGTGAACTCGCGGCCTTCCACCACCGGAATCTGCATCGTACGCAAGTAATCTGGTCCCACGTTTGCGTTCGGGACGTCCATGGATTCATGAGGCTGCGCCACGTAGCCTTCCGGCTGCGTTATCGAAGAACTCAGCTCGAATCCCAGCGGCACCCAACTTGCCATGCTCACTGACTGCACGCCCGGCACCGCCGCGAGCTTCGCCAGGAGCTGCCGGTCAAATTCGATACCCTGTTCCTTCGTGTAACCCGCAGAAAAAAGATCGACGCTGCCCAGCAGCACGTGCTCGGGATTAAATCCCATATCGGCACGCTGCGCATTCTCAAAACTCCGAATGAAAAGCCCCGCGCACACCAGCAGCAAGAGTGAAAGCGCCATCTGCATCACCACCAGCACGCTGGAAAGCCGCGCCTTGTTGCGCCCGCCCGATGCGCTCCCCGAGTCTTCCTTCAGCACTGCCACCGGCGCCAGATTTGACGAGCGCAGCGCCGGCAAAATCCCGAAAATCACTCCGGTCAGCACAGACACAATCAGCGTCACCAGCAGCACCACGCGGTCCACGTGCACGTCCATAAAAACCGGGATACTCGTGGGCGGAATGAACGAGCCGAACGTGCCGGCGGACCAAGTGGTAATCAGCATTGCCAGCGCGCCGCCCGCAAGCGACAGCACCAGGCTCTCAATCAATAACTGCCGCACCAGCCGCCAACGGCTCGCGCCAATCGCCATCCGGATTGCCATCTCGCGCCGCCGCGCCACCGAGCGCACCAGCAGCAAATTCGCCACGTTGGCGCACGCCAGCAGCAGCACCACGCCTGAAATCGCCATCAGCGTCGGCAGCAAAAGATACAAATAGCCGTTTGCGCCATAGGGAGCGCGCCAGAGTGGAAAAGCCTTCACGTCGTTGCGCCCGTGATGCGCCTCCGGATACTGAGTCACAAGCTGCTCCATCAGCGTGTTCAATTCCGCCTGTCCTTGTTGCGCGGTGACGCCCGAGCGAAGGCGTCCGAGCACCATCAACCACATCGCGTCTCGCTGTTCGATCAGATTCCTGGTGGAGATAAGCCGCTCGCCACCAAGAAGCGGAACCCACAGGTCGGTACGCAGCCCGGTTTGAGTGCCCTGAAAAACGGGCGGAGTCACGCCGATCACCGTGAACGGCAATTTGTTGAGGCTGATCGTCTGTCCGACGATATTCGGATCAGCGCCGTAGCGCGTTTGCCATAACCGGTAGCTGATCACCGCCACCGGCGAACTTCCCGCCTTCGTATCCTCTGCCGGAAGAAATCCGCGACCAAGCATCGGCCGTACTCCCAGCACATCGAAATAGTTCGCGGAGCACATCGTGCTCCACACTCGCTGAGGCGCTTTGTTGCCGGTTAAATTCAGCGAACGCAGATCGGCTGCAATCAGCCCCGAGAAACTTTTGTTGTGGTCGCGCAGATCGAGATAATCAGGATAGGAGAAAGGCCGCGGATCGAATGACGTGCCGCCCAGGCTCAGCGACACAACTTCGCCGCTGCCTTTCATTCCGGGAATCGGATTCAGCATCGTCGAATTGATCCAGCTGAAAATCGTGCTGTTCGCGCCGATGCCCAGCGCAATCGTCAACACTGCCACAGCCGTGAAGCCTGGCGACTTCACGAATAGCCGCAGCGCGTGAGCTATATCTTCCCAAAGCGATCGCATCGCCCCACCTCCGAACGCTTTACGGCTTGAAAGTAGCACGCTGGATACCGGCGCGCACGCCACCCCAAGCTATTGAATCAAGGCAGTTTAATATCGCACCAGGTCGAAGCGAGCTGGGAACTTGTCCGCTATTGGGATTTTTCGCAATTGAATCGAACAGAAGGTTTTGCGACGAGGTTCTATCCGTCCGCAAGATACCGATGCACGAACATCACCGACATCGCGCCCTCGCCCACCGCCGACGCGCAACGTTTCACCGAGCCATGCCGCACATCTCCCGCCGCAAACATCCCCGGCACATTTGTCTCCAGGTAATAAGGACTGCGCCGCAGCGGCCATCCCTCCGGCGGCTTGCCGTTATGCATCAGGTCGGGTCCGGTGACCAGGTAGCCTGCCTCGTCTCGCACGATTCCCACTTCCTTGGCCCAATCCGTGCGCGGGTCTCCGCCGATGCAGACGAAAAGCCAATTCGTCTTGCACGTTTGCTCCTGGCCAGTGACGCGATTTTTCAGCGTAATCGCTTCCAGCACTCTGTCACCGTGAAGAGCTGTTACCTGGGTTTCGGTAAGCACTTCCATATTCGGCGTAGACTGGATTCGATCGATCAGATATTTCGAAAGCGTCGCCTTCAGCGACTCCCCGCGCACCACGATCGTCACTTTCTTCGCGTACTTCGCAAAGTAGAGGCTCGCTTGTCCCGCCGAATTGCCGCCTCCCACCATGAAGACGTGCTCGCCCCGGCTGAGTTCCGCTTCGCTGGCGCCGGCTCCGTAGTAAACACCCTGGCCGTAGAATTTGTCTTCATTCGCGAGGCCCAGCTTGCGGTAGTCGATGCCGGTGGCGCAGATGGCCGCGCGCGCGATGATCTTCGTGCCGTCGGCGAGATAGCCCACGCGCTTGGCGGTGGTGAATTCGCCGCGCACTCCGTCTCGCCCCAGCAGGATTTCGGCCCCGAATTTACTCGCCTGGTGGCGCGCGCGCTCGGCAAGTTCAGCGCCCGGGATGCCGCCCGGAAATCCGAGATAGTTTTCAATCTTAGGGCTGCTGCCAGCTTGCCCGCCGATCGCCCATTTCTCGATCAGGATGGTCTTCAATCCTTCCGACGCGGCGTACACGGCGGCGCTCAACCCCGCTGGGCCTGCGCCATAAATCGCCAGGTCGTATTCCGCTAACTTTGGATCGTGGAACCAGCCCAGCTTCTCGATGATTTGCCGCACCGTGGGACATTCCATCCGCGTACCATCCGGGAAGAAGCACACCGGCGTTCGCATGTCCTCTGTCGGCTCCACTCCGATCGCGCGGCACTGATCGTCCGTGCGCAACTCGATCCATTCGAACGGCACGTCATTGCGCTGGAGAAAATCCCGGATTGCATACGCCCGGGAACACCCCACCTTTCCGTAGATTTTTACCGGTGGTCCGGAGTGAGATGTATCTGCTGCCGGGTCCGTCATGAAGCGCCTCCCAAAAAGTGACCGCGCGGGCCAAGCGCGAAAAAGAAATTCAAAGCGTCCGTCGCCCAGACTTTCAGACGCTCCGTCGCTCAAAATACAAGATTACACCCAGCAGCGAATTGAAGACAAAAGCCGCCACTTGCATCTCGCCCCGGCTCGTGCGAGCCTGAATGTCCCCGATTCGCTCGGGTTCGTGATGACCCAATCCGAAAATCGCCTGAAAGATTCCGCGAGCCCTTATCTCCGTTCCGCCGCGCACCAGCCCATCGATTGGTACGAATGGGGCCCGCAGGCTTTCGAAGCCGCGCGCGCCGCCGGAAAACCGATTCTGCTCGATATCGGCGCTGTCTGGTGCCACTGGTGCCATGTGATTGATCGCGAGAGTTACGAAAATCCCGAAATCGCGGCGATGATCAACCAGCTTTACATTCCAGTAAAAGTCGATCGCGACGAGCGCCCCGATGTGGACGCGCGCTATCAATCCGCCATCAGCGCCATCTCAGGACAGGGCGGCTGGCCTCTCACCGCCTTCCTTACGCCCGAGGGCAAGCCGTTTTTCGGCGGCACCTATTTCCCCCCCGAAGATGCGATGGGTCGCCCCGGCTTTAAGCGTATTCTCCTCGGTGTTTCCGAAGCATTTCGCAATAAACGCGCAGATGTCGACAACTCCGCTCGCGCTCTCGAAGAAGCCGTCGCCAAAGCTGAATTGCATCACGCCGCGCGCGGTTCGCTCGATCCCGGCATCGTCGACTCGGTCATTGAATCCGCGCTGCGTCTCTTCGACGAACAACACGGTGGCTTCGGCACAGCACCGAAGTTCCCACACGCAAGCGCGGTCGATCTGATTCTCGAGCGCTACCAATCAACCCGCGATCCGCGCCTGCTCCACGTCGCCGAACGCACCCTCGAAGGTATGGCACTCGGCGGCGTTTACGATCAAATCGCCGGCGGCTTTCACCGCTACTCGGTTGACGAGCGCTGGTGCGTCCCCCATTTCGAGAAAATGTCGTACGACAATTCCGAACTGCTCAAGAATTATCTTCACGGCTATCAGGTGACAGGCCGCGCCCTTTTCCACGAAACAGCCGAAGGAATCATTACCTGGGTCAACGAAGTTCTCTCCGATCAAGAACGCGGCGGATTTTACGGCAGCCAGGACGCCGACCAGACGCTCGATGACGATGGCGACTATTTCACCTGGACGCTCGGGGAACTTCGCGCTGTGCTCTCGCCCGAGGAATCCCGCGCCATCGAAATTTACTACGACGTGCAGCCTCGCGGCGAAATGCACCACAACCCGGAGAAAAACGTCCTCTGGGTTGCGTCCACGATCGACGATCTCGCTGCGAAGCTCCAACTCGACGAAGCCGCCACTCGCATTCTGCTGGCTCGTGCCAAAGGCAAACTTCTCGAAGCTCGCCGGCAGCGCCGTCCCGTTCCGGCCATCGACACCACTCTCTATGTCGCCTGGAACGCGATGTTCATCTCCGCATATCTCGAAGCGGGCCGCGTGCTCCGCCGCGAGGACTGCGCTGCCTTCGCGCTCAAAACCCTCGATCGCATTCTCGCGGAAGCCTGGGATGAAGATCTTGGCGTGTTGCACCGTGTCGGCGGGCCACGCCTCGATGGCTCGCTCGACGATCTCGTGTTTTTCAGCGGCGCGCTTCTCGATGCCTGGGAATTGACGCAGCAGCAGGAATACCATCACAAAGCCGAGCACTTGATGCGCAAGGCCATCGAGCGCTTCGGCGATCCGGAAGCGGGCGGCTTCTTCGACCGCGCGAAAGACGCCGCTCCGATGGGCGGCCTCGAAGTTCGTCGCAAGCCGATTCAGGATTCGCCCACGCCCGCCGCAAATTCAGTTGCCGCGATTGTTCTCGATCGTCTGTACGGCTCAACAGGCGAAAAGCTCTATCGCGACTGGGCGGAAAAAACTCTCGAGGCCTTCGCAGGACTGGTTCCGCAATTCGGCCTATTCGCCGCGACCTATGGCCTCGCCGCGCTGCTTCACGAGCGCCACACGCTGCAAATCGTAATCACCGGCGCAATCGGAGATCCCCACGCCGCCGCACTCAAGGGCGCCGCCAACGAAATCTACCGTTTCGGCAAATCCATGCTGCGCGTCACACCAGAAAGAATCGCGTCTATAGAATCGCTGCCCCCAGCCCTGCGCGACACGCTTCCCCACCTCGACACCACCAAGCCGCAGGCCCTAGTCTGCGTCGAAACCACCTGCCACCCCCCAGTCACAGATCCCGCCAAACTCAAGTCCTTGCTCCTGGATGTCGCCGCCACCTCAGCAAACACCAATCGCTAAGCTATTGCATTCTGTAGCGCTGGTCTTCAGACCAGCAGGGGTTCGCTCTTAGATGTTGCTAAGGGCAGCGTCACCCCCAATCCGCCATTCGACCACCACCGCGCGAAAATGTTACCCTCTCGCCCGTCCTGCCTATGACGCCTCCGCATCAACAAACAAGACGTCTCCGTCGCGCCCCGATCGAATTCACAAGAGCCTCCAAACGCAAACACCGCCAGCAAATCACCCCAACAAAAGCGATGCCATCATCCGCCGCCCTCCCCACGAATTCACCCACCTCCGACGAAATCTCGATCTGGCCAATCACCAACGTCCCCGCAGAAGTCTGGCAACTAGCCGCAATCTGCATCACCGCCTGCATTTCTCTCCTGCTTATGGAGTTCGTCGCCAACGAAACAGTTTTCGCGCAATTCTTCCCGCCCCATCCCGGCCCGGCCGATTCCTATTGGGTTCTTCGCTTCAAAGTCTGGTGGGTGGCATGGGCCCTGATTGCCTATATCGCGCTGCCGGCGGTCGTCATGCTTCTCTTACCCGGCAAGCGCCTGCGCGACTGCAATCTCTCCTGGCAAGGCTTCCGCCAGCATTACAGCGTTTACGTAATCCTCTATGCAGCCGTTTTGCCGGTGATCTGGCTCGTATCGCTCTCGCCCGATTTCTACAATTTCTATCCAATGTACGGTCAAGCCGGGCGTTCCTGGTTCGACCTCCTCGCGTGGGAAGGTCTATACGCCGGCCAATTCGTCGCGCTCGAATTTTTCTTCCGCGGATTTTTGGTGGGAGGGCTCTCGCGCTATATCGGAATCTTCGCGGTTCCGGTTTCCGTGATGCCTTACATGATGATCCATTTCACGAAGCCCTGGCCCGAGGCGCTGGCATCCATCGTGGCGGGATTGGTTCTAGGCTGTCTTGCGTGGAAGACGAAATCAATCTGGGGCGGCGTCTGCGTGCACTGCGCGGTCGCCATCACCATGGATCTACTGGCGCTCTCGCACAAAGCCCAGCTACCGTGGTTGCACAGTTAGCAGGATCTAAGGTCAATCGCTCTCCGGAAAAAAATAGCTTCTAGCCTCCGATCAAGAAGCAACGCCCCAGCCGGCGATTGACCTGTTCCTGAATCGCGCTACTTGCTCGGATCCTTAGCCGGATCTTTCGGCGGCGCCCCTGACTTATCGCCGGCGCCAGGTTCTGCGCTAGGCGCGGGAACCCCAGGCTGGGCGGCATTGCTGCTCTTAATCGAAACCAATTCCACTTCAAAAATCAGCGTCGAATTCGGCGCAATGCCGCCGCCTGCGCCGCGCTGCCCATACGCCAAGTCCGACGGAACAAATAGCTGCCACTTCGATCCCACCGGCATCAATTGCAGCGCCTCCGTCCAGCCCTTGATTACTCCACTCACTGGAAACGTCGCCGGTCCCCCATGCTTCGCCGAGCTGTCAAACTCCGTTCCATCCAGCAGCGTCCCCTTATAATTGCAGATCACTGAATCCGTAGCCGCCGGTTTCGGCCCAGTGCCTTCGCTCAGAATTTTGTATTGCAGCCCACTCGGCAGCGTAACCACCCCCGCTTTCATCTTGTTCTCGGCGAGAAACGCGTCGCCATCTTTCTTATTGGTCTCTGCCATCTGCTGCACTTGCTCCTCCTGCTTTTTCCTCATACTCGCCTGAAGGGTCATCAATGCAGCCTTTGCTTCGTCTTCCGTCAGCAGCGTTTTGTCGCCCCCCAGCGCATCCTTCATGCCCCGCTCCACGATAGACGCGTCAATCACTTCGCTCTGCTTTCTCAGGTTCTGCCCGATGTTCATTCCAATCGCATAGCTCGCCTTGTCTTTGTCCGTCTTGAGCTCAAAGGTATCTGGCTTTTGAGGCGCAGCAGCCTGCCCCGGTTTCGCCGAGGGAGCCGCCCCTGACTTCGCCACCGGCGTCTTACTCGGGCTGGATGGCGCGGCTTGCTGTGCCCGTGTGCTTCCCGCCGCCAAAATAATCACTGCGCAAAAAATTACCGCAATTTTGATTGTATTTTTCATAGACACGCATTCTCGCACTGCTCGCCTGAATCCGCAAACCCGTGCCCGTCGCGAGCCGCAGGAAGATTTCTTCGCAACGCTGCTAAAAGGTTCGGTAGCTACGACGACGCCTTTATCGTCGTGGGCCTTTTGCTCCAATAGAAATCACCCCACAAAATATTTTTCGGAGTATAGTTGGCGAAGTTTCTGCTCGTATCCGACCAGACGGAGCCCGCTCTTGGCCCGACTTGTCCATAAGGCCCGCGAAGTTGTTCTCAGGATCTTTTGTGCCTTCGCAACGCCCATGTCGCCCCGCCCCGCGCCTCTGACTAGTCTTCGAGCAGCAGTCGCTCTACGATGTTCGCTCACACTCACCGCAGCCCTCCTATCTCTCTTCAGCGGCCATCTGATTTCCGCGCACCCATCGCCGCAAGACAACAGCCCTCACGGCATGATTGAAGTTCGCCTGCGCCTGGCCGATGGAACGCAGTTCAGCGGACTCGCGCGCGTGCGCATCCTCACCCAGGGCGGTCCGGCAATTTCCGAAAATACAACCGACATGTCGGGAAAGACCACCATCGGCGATCTTCCCCCCGGAAACTACATCGTGGAAGCCAGCGCCCCCGGCTATCTCGCGGTAACGGAGGAAGTCCACCTCGAGATGAAGTGGAGCTTCATAACAGTTTCTCTCACCATGAAGCCGGATAACCACGGGCTGCACACAAGCGAAAACGAGTCCACCCGGGCCGCTCCTCTTCTCGCCCCAGCCGCTCGCAAAGAAGTTCAAAAGGGCCTCGAAGCTTTTGAAAAATCAAATCTGCCCCTGGCCCGAAAACATTTCGAGAAAGCGCTCGCAATGGCGCCGGGCAATCCAGACGTGCAATTCCTGATGGGAGCACTGGAAGCGCAGGAAAAAAACTTCGCCGTGGCGGAGCAGCATCTCGAAAAAGCGATTCAGATCTACCCGAATCACATGCGTTCGCTTCAATTGCTCGGTGAGCTCTACAACCAACAGGACGAGGCCGGGAATGCCATCCCGCTGCTTGAAAAAGCCGTCGCCCTTCAAGATGGCTCGTGGAGATCGCACTGGGCTCTAGGCGTCGCCTACCTGAAAACGAACGACCCGCGCAAAGCTCGCGAGCAAGCCGAGCGCGCCCTCGCTCTCGGAAAATCAGCCGCCGGCGTCGCTCATCTCCTGGAAGCACAGGCGCTGTTGGATCTCAGGCAGTTCGACGCGGCAGAAATATCGCTGCAGGCATTCATTCGAGACGACCCCACGAACCCCTACTCGGCACAAGCTCGTGCAGCACTCGATCTCGTTCACCAGCGCCAAAAAGACGAGCTCACCAGCATGCCCCTCGCCATCAGCGATTCTCAACGCTTCCTCGCCATTTCCGATTTGAACGTTGGCGTCACGCCATCGAAAGATTCTGTCTGGGCCCAGCCCGGAATCGACGATTCCGTCCCGAGCGTATTGCCGAACGTTTCTTGCAACTCATCCCAGGTTCTGCGGCGCGCCGGTAAGCAGGTTGAGGAGTTGATGTCGTCCCTCGAAAAATTCAGCGCCACCGAACGCGTGAACCACTTCACCGTAACCAGGCAAGGCGAGTTGCGCGACCCGCAAATTCGCTCCTTCGAATATGTAGTCGCGGTGAAGCAGCTTCCTCACGGGCTGATTGAGCTCGACGAATATCGCAATGGCAGCCTCGACCCTTCGCAGTTTCCTGCATTGATCGCCACGAACGGCCTGCCCGCCATGGCTCTCGTCTTTCACCCGCAGATGAGCTCCGACTTCAATTTCGTCTGCGAAGGCATGGGCCAGGTTTCAGGTAGCCCCGCGTGGCAGGTTCATTTTCAACAGAAGCCGGACCGTCCCAGCCGCATTCACGCCTATGTGATCGCCGGGAACTACCATTCCGTTCCGCTCAAAGGACGCGCCTGGATCGACGCGGCTACCTATCAACTCGCGCGACTCGAATTCCAGCTGGTCAAACCCATGCCCGAAATTCATCTCCTGCGCGAACGCGTCTCCATCGATTACGCACCGGTGCAATTCCGCTCCCGCGACGTGCAGCTCTGGCTGCCTTCGCATGCGGATTTGCTCATATCACGCGACAATAAAGCCTTCTTCCGTACTCATTCCTTCGCCAACTTTCAGCTCTTCAGCGTCGGCGCCGGACAGCAGCTGCAAGTCCGCAAGGAATCCTACAGCTTCAAAAATCTCACCGACGGCGACGTGAACGGCCAGCTCACCATCACTCCGAAAGAAGGAAGCACGCTCAGCCCCGTCTCCATTGCCTTCACGATTCCGGCACGCCAGGTTGTGATTAAGCTCGTCGGTCCAGGCAAAGATCTGAATATCTCCCCCGATTCGATTGGCTCCGCCCGTTTTGTCTATTCCGGTTTGCCTGGCTCAGTACAAGCCGATGCGATGCTCACCAAGGAAAGCACCCTCGAAGTCGTCCCGGAGTTACGGCCGGTCGCCGCTGCCCCGTGATCTCGGCCACACGGTTTCATTTATTTCGCAGGTTGCTTCGCAGGCGGCGGTATCACGATGATCACCGCGTCCGGTTGTCCTGCCCGGATCAGGCGCGGCATGTTCGCTGCGGCCGGGGGCGTACCGATATCCTTTTCCGTCGCATACGGATCGTAGAACATCAGGTGCGCCGGCAAATGGACCATCTTGTTTAACGGCGCCACGTAAAGGTATCCGGCGTCGGACATCATGTAGACGATCCCGGGTTTTTGTGGCGCGCGAAATTTTCCGGATTTGTAACCTTCCGCAATCGCAGCAGTCACTTCATCCTCGCTCTTGCCTTTCGCGCGCAGCTCTTCCGCCACAAATCTCGATTGCAAGGTCGTCGCGCTTCCCTCGGCGTCAAAACAAGTCGGCTCCAGGTTCAGCGGGTCCTGCCGGTCCACAAAGCACGAAAATCCGTTCGAACCATCACGCACTTTCACGTAGCCGCTGCGTTCCAGAATGTATACCGTCGCCTTCCCCGAAATTTCCGGCGGCGCGGCGCTTTCCGCCAGTTTGATTTTTTCTTCTCGTGGCAGCGAAAAATCGTAGGTCGCTTTCGGTTTTTCCGCCTGCGCAAACGCCGCGGAGTCGATGCTGAAAAGCATGCCCGTCAGAAGCCCGATTGCGATTATTGTGCGCACGAATCGCCTCCCGCGCGGAACCACGCCCCGGTTCCCAATCCCGCACTTTGTATGACCCAGATAGACGCCGCCTTCGTTCGTCCGTTAGCCCTTGCTGTTCAAGTTGCTGGCCTCACCCCCCGGTGACATAATGAGTGATTCCGATCAGCCTCGAATCAGCTGAATCGTGAACGGGGGGATGTCATGGCGATGAGAGATGCTTGGATTGAGAAACGGACAGAGGCCATGAACGGCGGCGGTAGAAATTTCTCGCAGATGCACTACGCCCGCAAAGGCGTCATCACCGAAGAAATGGAATACGTCGCGCGCCGCGAAAAGCTCGAGCCCGAATTAGTCCGCAGCGAAGTTGCCCGCGGCCGCGCCATCATCCCCGCCAATATCCACCACCGCAATCTCGAACCCATGGGCATCGGCGTCGCCTTCTTCTGCAAAATCAACGCCAACATCGGAAACTCTGCCACCACTTCGAACGTCGGCGACGAACTCGAAAAGCTCCATCGCGCCGTCCACTACGGCTCCGACACCGTAATGGACCTCTCCACCGGCGGCGATATCCCCGGCATCCGCAAATCGATCATCGACGCATCCCCGGTTCCCATCGGCACCGTGCCGATTTACGAAGCGATCTCCCGCGTCCGCCGCGCCGAAGATTTGAATATCAATGTCATGCTCGAAGTGATCGAAGAGCAAGCCGAGCAGGGCGTCGACTACATGACCATCCACGCCGGCGTCCTCCGCGAATTTCTCCCGCTCGTCCGCAACCGCATCACCGGTATCGTCAGCCGCGGTGGCGCTCTTCTCGCGCAATGGATGAGCGCCCACAAGCAGCAGAATTTCCTCTACGAGAATTTCGATGCCATCTGCAAAATTTTCCAGAAGCATGATGTCAGTTTTTCGCTCGGTGACGGACTCCGTCCCGGCTGCCTCGCCGACGCTAGTGACGAAGCCCAGTTCGCCGAACTGAAGATCCTCGGCGAACTCACCAAGAAAGCCTGGGAATACGACGTGCAAACCATGATCGAAGGCCCCGGCCACATCCCCCTCGACCAGATCGAGCTGCAAGTGAAAAAAGAAAACGAGCTTTGCTACGAAGCTCCCTTCTACACGCTCGGACCGCTCGTCACGGACATAGCTCCCGGCTACGATCACATCACCAGCGCCATCGGCGCCGCCATGATCGGTTGGCACGGCGCGTCAATGCTCTGCTACGTCACGCCCAAAGAACATCTCGGCCTGCCCAACGCCGATGACGTTCGCCAGGGCGTGATCGCCTACAAAATCGCCGCACACGCAGCCGACGTCGCCCGCCATCGCCCCGGCGCACGCGATCGCGACGACGCTCTCAGCTACGCCCGCTTCCTCTTCGATTGGAACAAGCAGTTCGAGCTCTCGCTCGATCCCGAAACCGCCCGCGCCATGCACGACGAAACTTTGCCCGACGATTTCTACAAGGAAGCAAAGTTCTGCAGCATGTGCGGTCCAAAATTCTGCTCGATGAACGCAACCCAAATCGCCGACATCTACCAGGGCCACGACCAGAAGGATCGCGAAGAAAAATTCGCTCAGCTCCTCACAAAAGTCGAGCCAACACTAGTCAAACTGGAAGTCTCGCCACCAGGTCCGGCGCAGCCCGCGGCAAAATCGTCCAGCGCCTCGTCCTAACGGAACGGCGCCCGGCGCGTCTGTTGATATGGTGCGGGTCGCCGGATTGAGGCGTCTTGGACCAAGACCGAGCAGAGAATCGAAGGCACGGCTGCAATTCCGTAACGCCGGCTTGTCCTGACGTAGGAAGGGCGTCTCGCCGGCTCTTTTCTCAGCTGCACAGTGGAGGAAGCGCCCAGCCGAAGCCGCCATTGGAGTGGAGCGTCTTTGGACGTTATGTAGCTCACTTCTTCAGAGGAGAGGCTTTTGCTTGTCTGTGTAAGGACCCAGGGTCGCGCATTCGGAAACGCCCAAACGAAGCCGTTGACAATAGGCGAATAAAAAGCGAAACTACGCAACGCATCAAATCACCTTAAAGGAGGGCATCACCATGCCTATGAACCAAGCATTCCTGGCCGAATTCGATCAGGAATTTGCCAACACCCGCAAAACCCTCGAACGCGTCCCTGATGACAAGTGGGACTACAAACCACACCCCAAATCCGGCACCCTCGGCTGGCTCGCCAACCACATCGCCATGATGCCCGGTTGGGCCGCTTCCATGTTCCAAACCGATAATTTCGACGTCGCCCCCGGCGGCAAGCAAGTTGAAATGCCCAACGGCAAGAATCGCAAAGAAATTCTCGCCATCTTCGACGAAGGCGCCAAGCAAGCCCGCGCCGGCCTCGCCAACTCCACCGACGAGCAGCTCATGAAGACGTGGTCGCTGCTGCAAAACGGCCAGCCCATCTTCACCATGCCGCGCGCCGCCGTCCTCCGCGGCATGATTATGAACCATCTCATCCACCATCGCGCTCAGCTCACCGTCTACTATCGCCTGAACGACGTCCCAGTTCCCGGCCTCTACGGCCCATCAGCAGACGAAGGTCAACAACAAGCCGCCGCCAAGTAGCGTAGGCTTCAGCCTGCGCCACCGTAACTCGCGGCTCAGTCGTAGATGCTTGGCTAAAACGCCCGTTCGTTCTTTTCTTCACCGAACGCCGCCAAACGAAAAAGACCTAGCACACAGTCGGGGGCGCCGCCGCCATTCCGTAACGCTTGCCCGCCAATCGTAATGGAGGGCCGGCGTCCCGCCGGCTCTTTTGCATGGATTGCATTCGGAACAAGACGGTCCATCAGCAGACGAAGACTAAATAAAGTGGCGCAGGCTCTCTTGCCTGCGCGCATTTGCTGGTGCCTTCCGCGATCCAAGAGGCCAACGAATCTCCACCCACCAATCCTGCTAAAATAAATTCCATGCCCGACACAAAACCCCAAAATCAACTCCGCGAAGAATTCAACCGCTGGGCCGACGCCGGCAAAGGCGAATCCATGGAGCACGAGCACTGGCCCATTACCAAGCCAGTCCTCCAGCTCATGCAAATCGCCCCCGACGAAAACATCCTCGATGTCGGCTGCGGTTCCGGCTGGCTCTCTCGCACTCTCGCCAGAGGCGTCCCCCAAGGCCGGGTCGTAGGCATGGACATCTCCGACGAAATGATTCGCCACGCCCGCCAATCCAGCGTGGATTACGCCAATCTCGTTTTCGTCGTAGGTGAAGTGGCCGAAATTCCCTGGGAACAGAATTTTTTCACGAAGGCAATCTCAGTCGAGTCGTCCTACTACTGGCCCGACCCCGCAAAAGGCGTCCGCGAAATTTACCGCGTCCTCGCCGAACACGGCTCAGCGTGGATCCTCATTAATTTCTACCGTGACAATCCCCACAGCCACCAATGGGCCGAAAAACTCGAAATTCCAACCCACCTTCTCTCAGCCGAAGAATGGGCCCAACTCTTCCGCGACGCCGGGTTCCAAAACGTCGCCCATCGCCTAATCCCCGACCCCACCCCCAACCCCGAAGTCTACTCAGGCCGCTGGTTCCGCGACGCCAAACAACTAGCCGAATTCCGCGCCATAGGCGCCCTACTAATCCACGGCACAAAAGTTCAGTAGCCAATATGGAGTGCGAGAGCTCGCTCCGTATCCCGTCCCGATCCAGCGCCGGTGGCGCGGCAGAAGTTAGCCCAGTCCGTGAGGACTGGGTCCGGGATATGGAAATCTTCCGAGCGCCGTAGGCGCGACACATGTCTGTTCTCCCGTGCATAAGCTCGCCTCGCCCGGTTTTGCGTCGCCGCCAGCCTCGCACCCGGCAAGCCGGGACAACCCAACGATATCGTCATCATGCCAGACACTCTTCAGATGTGAGGTCGTCGCCTTTTTCTAGACGCCCCGTCCACGACAGTGTCAGGAATGTCCCCGGTTCATTCTGTCAGCCATGTCCCGGTCTGCACCGCCCCTGCACCCTCGGTCTGCAGCCGTCCCGATCCAGCGTCGGAGGCGCGGCAAAAGTTAGCCCAGTCCGCAAGGACTGGGTCCTTAGTACATAATTATTCCGAGCGCCGTACGCGCGACACTTGTCTCCTCTGTCGTGCCCACCGGCGTGCTTTCTCGGCCTCATATGAATCGTGCAATCCCGTTTGGTTTTGAATGGCGCACCCATCACACTCGCAAGGGTAGAATCAATGGCTACGCTACCCAAAAAACGATGATAGTCCGCTCGGAACAGATTCGCCTTTCCGCAACCGATTTAAGCAACCACCTCGCTTGCCGCCATCTCACCGTTCTCGATCTCGAGGTCGCCCGCGGCACGAAGGCCGCTCCCGGCTTCAGCTCCCCAGACCTCCGAGTCATTCAAGAGCTGGGACTCAGGCACGAAGCTGCCTATCTCGCCTCCCTCACGGAGCGCGGTTTCTCAGTCGCCGACCTTCGTGGCTTTCGAAATGACGAAACGGCCGCAGCCGAGACGCGGACACGCATGGAAGCCGGCGTCGACGTGATTGCGCAGGGAACCTTGGCAGTCGGCAGATGGTTTGGACGTCCTGATCTCCTGCGCAAAGTACCAAAGCCGTCAGTCTTCGGTGATTGGTCGTACGAAGTTTACGATTGCAAACTCTCTCGCGAGACGAAAGCAACCACGATCCTTCAATTAGCCCTCTACTCGGACTTGCTCGCTGCCGTCCAGGGTCTGGCTCCCGAGTTCATGTACGTTGTGCCTCCCGCGACCCACTTCGCAGAAGAGGCTCATCGAATCGCCGACTACGCCGCCTATTTCCGTCATGTCAAAGCGCGCCTTGAAAAATCCTGCGATCGAGGAGAGGCGGGACCAACCTATCCCGAACCGTGCGCCCATTGTGATGTTTGCCGCTGGTACAAGGAGTGCGATTCAACGCGAAGAGCCGATGACCATCTCTCGCTCGTCGCGGGAATCTCGCGCTTGCAACGGAATCAATTCGTTGCGTGGGACGCAGCCAGCGTTGCCAGTCTCGCGGTATTTCCGATTCCACTGAAGCATAAACCACTCCACGGATCGCGTGAGTCTCACGAGCGAGCACGCGAACAAGCCCGCGTCCAGGTAGACGGGCGTGTGCAGAGCAAAGTAGTTCACGAATTGCTCGCGATTGCAGAAAACACCGGCTTTTGCAGATTGCCGGCGCCTTCGCCCGGAGACATGTTCGTCGATCTCGAAGGCGATCCGTTCGTAGGAACCTGCGGTCAAGAGTACTTGTTCGGTTTTGTCGTACGCGCGCAAGAACAGGGCCTCACCTACGAAAAAAGATGGGCGCTCACCGCCGAACAGGAAAAAATCGGTTTCGAATGGCTAGTCGACGAGATGATCCGGCGTTGGAAGGCAGATCCCGCAATGCACGTCTATCACTTCGGTTCGTACGAAACCGCCGCCTTCAAACGCCTGATGGGCGCCTATGCCATCCGCGAAGACGAAATTGATCGCATGCTCCGCGCCAAAATCTTTGTCGACCTCCACACCATATTCAAGCAAGCAATTCGAGCCAGCGTCGAAGAGTACTCGCTGAAAGCCCTCGAGAGTCTCACTCAGTTCGTCAGGCGCACCCCTCTGTCAGAATCGCGCGCAGCGATGAGATACGTCGAGCATGCGCTCGAACTAGGCCGCGCAGAACACATCCCCGACGACTTCAAACTCTCGCTAGAAGGCTACAACTCCGAAGACTGCTATTCCACGGGGGCGCTGCGCGGGTGGCTGGAGGGGGAACGGCAAAAACTGGTGGAACGGGGGCAAGTAATTCCGAGGCCGGAGGTTGGCGATGGCGCGCCGTCCGAAGAGCTTGACGAGCGGCAGAAGAAAGTTGCTGCCTTGGTCGCTCAACTCACCGCGGACATTCCGTTTAACCCTGCTGAAAGATCCGAGGAGCAGTCTGCACGCTGGATGCTGGCGCAACTCCTCGATTGGCATCGGCGCGAAAACAAGGCGAGTTGGTGGGAGGGTTATCGCCTGGCCGATCTCGACGACGAAGATTTAATGGAGGAAAGGGCAGGGTTGGCAGGCCTGCGTTTCGTGAAACGGATCAGCGCTGAGCGAGGAATTCCGGTAGACCGCTACGCGTTCGAAAAGCAGGAAACGGAAGTCCGCGCGGGAAAGGAACTTTACCGCGAGAATCAAAAATTTGGGGAGGTTGTCGCGGTCGACCTCCTGGCCAGAACGCTCGACATCAAAAAAACAAAGAAGACCGCGGAAATTCATCCACCCGCGTTGTACGTCTGGGACCGGCCGATGAACGTGAATAACCACGCGGATTCTTTACTCGAACTCGGCGAGTGGGTGAGACACAACTGCGTGAGTACGGGCATCGACGCGCCCGGCAAGTTTAGAGCAGCTCGCGATCTCCTGTTGCGAAGGCCGCCTCGGCTCTTGCGAGGAGAAACCATTGCAGCAAAGTTGGGAGAGGAGCCCAAAAACACAGCGAGCAGAATTGCATGCGCTCTGGACGAATCCGTGTTCGCGATCCAAGGACCGCCCGGCGCCGGTAAGACTTACACGGGCGCGCGAATGATTTGCGAGCTGGTGAAACAGGGAAAGAAAATCGGAGTCACCGCGCTCAGCCACAAAGTGATCCGCAAACTGTTGGACGAGGTCGTAGACGCTGCGGAAGAAGCAAAACTCCGAGTGAGATGTCTCCAGCGAGTGAAGGATGAAGATCTCTGCGACGACTGCGGCGAAATCGCAATCACAACCGACAACGACTCTGCGCTGATGGCATTGCGTTCCGGAGCTGCCAACGTGGTGGGCGGCACATCGTGGCTTTGGACGCGGCCCGAATTTTCGGATGCCGTGGATGTGCTGTTCATTGATGAAGCGGGGCAGATGGCGTTGGCGGATGTCGTGGCCGTCAGCAGGTCGGCTAAAAATATAGTGTTGATTGGCGACCCTCAGCAACTCGACCGCCCGTTGAAGGGAAGCCATCCGCCGGGCGCTGAAAGTTCAGCTCTGCAACACCTGCTCGGCGATCACCAAACGATTCCCGACTCGATGGGATTGCTGTTGCCGGAAACGTGGAGACTTCACCCGAATATCTGCACTTTCACTTCCGATCTTTTCTACGAAGGACGCCTGGGCCCCCGGGGCTTTACGCGCAGCCGAGAAATTTCCGGACACCCGTGGTTGAGCGGAGCCGGCTTGTGGTTTGTCCCGGTAGATCATCAGGCCAACCGCAATTCGTCGGCCGAAGAAGTCGAAGTAATTGCTCGGATTGTTGAGAGTCTACTGCGCACGGAAGTGAAGTGGAGCCGCAGCGAAGGAAATCTTCGGCGCCTCACCGCAGACGACATCCTGATCGTCGCGCCATTCAACGCGCAAGTCGCCGATCTCACTGCGCGCATGCCTGACGTACAAATCGGCACGGTGGATAAATTTCAGGGGCAGGAAGCGCCGGTCGTAATTTATTCGCTCACGACATCGTCGCCCGAAGACGCCCCGCGCGGAATGGAATTCCTCTACAGCCTCAATCGGCTGAATGTTGCTACTTCGAGGGCAATGTCCAACGTAATTCTGGTCGGAAGCCCGAGACTCTTCGAGCCAGAGTGCCGGAATCCTCGCCAGATGAAGCTGGCGAACGCGTCGTGCCGCTACCTGGAGCTGGCCAACATGGTTGACCTACCGCCAATCGATAGAAACTAAAAAATCCACAGGTTGTACGCAGTTGTACGAATTGCGCCCTGAAATTCCTGCTCTATGATTGTCACGCAGGTTGCAGATCTAGGGTCATTTGAGGGTTGTTTGAGGGTCTTTTTGAAGGTCCCCGAGGGCCGGTCAGTGTCTATCAGTGTCCACCGGGGGCCATCGGGGCCGATCGGGAGCCATCGAGCTCACTCTTATGCGCTACCAACGGCAGATTCAGGCGGTTCGCAAGCGCGGCCGGCGCAATGCGCACCGCTACCCCACCGCCAAGGACAAGACGGCCCGCGCCTTCGCCGCCTACGTCGATCTGTGCGAGGCCGCCGAGTACCTCACCGAGCAGATGCGCGGCCAGCTGGCCACCTTCGACCTCTCCACCTTCCAGTTTCGCCTTCTGGCCACGCTTCTCCACAACGGCGCGCAGTACGAGAGGGCGATCGCCCACCAGTTCCAGTGTTCGCGGCAGAATGTCTCACGCGTGATCAAGAGCCTCGAACGCAGGGGCGCCGTGGAGCTATGCCGTGTGTCCGCGCACAGCGCGAGCGGAGCGGATGCGACGCAGGGCCGCCGTCCGGACCCACGGCTTATCGTGGTGCGCCTGACAGAAATGGGCGAAAGCCTGATCCGCTACGTCTTCCCGGTGCACGCCAAGGTGGTGAAGGCGGAAATGAAAGTCCTCGA
>Ga0210394_10003283_pt1 | contig 20608 bp, 15 predicted proteins | sample IncBWC12MmetaG_FD_160121 | JGI IMG/M metagenome (GOLD analysis project Ga0210394, IMG submission 160121) | Forest soil microbial communities from Barre Woods Harvard Forest LTER site, Petersham, Massachusetts, United States - Inc-BW-C-12-M | ecosystem: Environmental > Terrestrial > Soil >...
TACGATCGAGCCGATGATTGCGAACAAGCACGCGTTTAATTTGGCGCTCCAAGAACTACACATCATGCCGCTGAATCCAGTGGCGGCATAGGACAGGACACATGTCGACTAAAGGCACAAGAATCCCAGAGCGGCTCCAAATACCCTTCGCGGGTATCACCCCTGCACCTTTGCAGGAAAAGGGTCAGGATCTATTCCCCACGGGCAACTGGCGCGCGATACGCCCCGTGTATCGCGACAAATTGCCGCCCTGCAACAATGCTTGCGGAACCAACGAGAAAATCCAGGGCTATCTGGACCTCGTGAAGCGCGGCAAGTATCTTGACGCTTACGCGCTTATCAAGGAAGACATGCCGTTTCCGTCGGTGACGGGCCGCGTGTGCTACCACCCCTGCGAGCAGGCCTGTAACCGCGGGAAATACGATGAGGCCATCTCGATTCGCGCGGTCGAGCGATTTCTTGGTGATCTCGGGCAGGCGCTAAAGCACGACGTGGTGAAAGCCGGAACGCCCAACGGCAAGAAGGTCGCCGTCGTCGGTTCGGGTCCGGCCGGACACAGCGCTGCGTACCAACTGGCACGGCTCGGTTACAAGGTAACCATCTTCGAGAAGTCGCCAAAGGCAGGCGGACTAAACCGCGGCGGGATTCCGGATTGGGTTCTTCCGCAGGACGTGCTGGATCGCGAGATTGAACGGCTACTCGAACTCGGAATCACGATCAAGACGAACACCGAGGTTGGCAAAGATGTCAGCTGGGACGATTTGAAAAAGAATTACGACGCCTGCGTGCTGGCCGTAGGCCTGATCGAACCGAACAGTGTGCGTGCCGAGGGTGAGAACAAGGAAGGCGTCTTGTACGGACTTCCGTTCCTGCGCGACATCGGCATGGGTAGTTCAAAGGTGAAGCTCGGCGCTCGAGTGGCGGTAATCGGCGGCGGGAATACCGCCATCGACTGTGCTCGCGAAGCCCTGCGCCAGGGCGCCGTGGAAGTAACCATGATCACGGTGGAAGAGCATCCGCACGAATTGCCGGCCGTCGTGGAAGATCTGCACGACATGATGGAGGAAGGTGTGGAGCTGAAGCACGGGCGGGCGATGACCGCAGTGCATGGCAACGGCAAGGTCGAAGCGCTTCAATTGCATCCCGCGCGCTTTTCGGGGGCCATCAATGCGTCTCCGATCAATATTGACCGCGAGGCGCCTCCTGAGCGCTTCGCAGTCGACAATGTAATCATTGCGGTGGGCCAGCATGCGTCGCTCGGCTGGTTGCCGGCTGAGTTCAAGAACGAGCGCGGAACCATCAAGATGGACCGCTTCGGCCGGCTCGGCGATACGAACTTTTTTGCAGCAGGCGATATCGCGCAAGTAGGCTCAGGGCAGCCGTTGATGGTGGTGAATGCGGTTGGCGACGGGAAGCGGGTAGCTTTCAACCTGGATAAGGTGTTGCGCGGAGTGGCGCTCGAGCCCCGCTCCATCCCGGTCGATGTGATTTTTGACCTGAACCGCATGAACATGACCTACTTCCCGCACTTCCCGCGCGTTCAGCAAACATTGCTGCCACCGAAGACTCGAAAGAAAACGCAAGATGAGGTCATTCAGGCTTATACGGAAGAGCAGGCCGTCGAAGAGGCGAGCCGCTGCTTCAGCTGCGGCACATGCAATGCTTGCGACAATTGCTACCTCGTTTGTCCCGAGCCGTGCATCGTGCGCGACGTTCGTTCGAACGGCTTGTATAAGATTCTCGTCGATTACTGCAAAGGTTGCCGCGTGTGTATCGAAGAGTGCCCGACAGGCTGTCTGGAAGGCGTGCCCGAGCTCGACTTCGATACGGGCGTGGTCCGAATGGATACCGCCTTCGCGATTTCGCCGGGACTGCACGGGCGGCAAGCGGAAGAGTTGAAGCATCTCGGAGATCGAGCCGCGAAAAGTATTTAGGATTTGCGAATCAGCTCAAGGTAAGAACAAAACATCGAGCGGAGTGAACTATGCCAACGGTTACGGAAACAAAAAAGAAGACGGTCCGCATCAACGGTTGCGTCGCGTCTGCGCAAGCAGCCAAGTATGCCGACGTCGATGTGATTGCGGCCTATCCGATCCGGCCCTACACGGCAACGATGATGGCGCTGGCGCAGATGGTGGCCAATGGAGAACTCGACGCCGAATACATCGTGGCTGATAGCGAGCACTCGCAGTTGAGTATCGCGCACGGTGCCGCATCGAGCGGGGCACGCGTCTTCACCGGTAGCTCGGGAGTGGGCGTGCAGTTCGCGTACGAGCTTTATTCGCCGATCTCCGGCAGCCGAATGCCGGTGCAGATGATGATTGCTGACCGTACACTCGATCCCCCGGGCGACTTCGGCTCGGAGCACACCGATGCGCTTTCCACTCGCGACATGGGCTGGCTCATGGGCTGGTCGTGTGACGCCCAGGAAGCGTTCGACAATCACTTGATGGCTTATCGCATCGGCGAAGACCGGCGGGTGCTGCTGCCTCAGATGGTATGCCAGGACGGTTTCTTCGTGTCGCACATTACGACGGACGTCGAATTGCCGGATCCAGGTCAAGTGAAGGAATTCCTGCCACCCTACAAGCATCCCTATCCGCTCGATCCGCGGCATCCGGTGTCGCATGGCCCCCAGATCATGCCCGAGCAGGGGCCACCGCTGCAGTTGGAGCGTGCCCGCGCGATGGAAGAATCCATGGCAGTAATTGAAGAAGTTCACGACGAATTCGCGAAAATCTTTGGCCGCCGCTACGACCCCTGGGTCGAAGAGTTCATGACGGACGGTGCCGACGTCGTATTTTTCCTGCAAGGCGGCCACGGAGTGACGGCGCGTTTTGCAATTCAGCACATGCGCGATCAGGGCCTGAAAGTGGGTATGGTCCGGCTGCGCACCATCCGGCCGTATCCGACCGATCGCATAAAGGACGTGCTAAGCAAATTCAAGGTGGTCGGTGTGATTGAAACGAACATGGGGCTTGGCAGCGTAAGCAGCGGCGGCGTGCTTTATGGTGAGGTTTGCGCGGCACTCTACGAGAGTGCGAAGCGCCCGCTGGTTCTCTCCTTCATGGCTGGAATGGGCGGCGAGGCCATCGTCCTGAAGGAATTTTACTGGATGGCGAAGAAGATGACGGAAGCTCAGAAAAGCGGAAAGATCGAAAAGCGGACGCATTGGGTTGGATTCGAAGAGTAGAGGGCGGAACGAGCTCTAATAGAATTCCTGCAGAGCCCTAGCTCTGCGATTGGGAGGAGTGGTTATGCCAACGATCGAAGTTCAGAGACAAGTGTTACCGATTCTCGGGAGCCCGAATCAAGGGGCGCGCTTCTTTAACCCCGAATTGCCATCCAGCGAGCCATTCGTCCCGGGGCACCGCACGTGCGCCGGCTGCGGTCCTTCCATTCAATACCGCATGACGAGCAAGGCGGCCGGCGACAATACGATCCTGGTAGGGCCCACCGGGTGCATGTATGTGGCAAATAGCTCGTACTTGTGCACACCCTACAATGTGCCCTGGGCGCACACTCAGATTGGCAGCGCGGGCAGCTTTACCGCAGGTGTCGCCGCGGCCTATGAAGCGATGATCCGAAAAGGCAAATGGAAGGGCGCCTTCCCGAACATCATTTGCGAAGCGGGCGATGGTAGTGCTTCGGACATCGGCCTCGCGTCCATTTCAGGCGCGCTCTATCGCAATCACGATTGCCTGATCATCTGCTATGACAACGAGCAGTACGCGAACACCGGCATCCAGGCATCGTCGCGCACTCCCTACGGCGGAATGACGACCTTCTCTCCGCCGGGACCGGAAGTTCCTGAAGGGAAGAAATTGTATCCCAAGGATCTCGCCCGCATGATGGCTGCCGGCCATCCGCATTGTTATGTCGCCACCGCAAGCGTGGGCTATCCAATCGACCTGATGAACAAGGTGCGCAAGGGCCTCAACCACAAGGGCGCGGCCTATCTGATGATCTATACACCGTGCCAGAAGGGCTTCGTGTATGAGACGCCACGCTCGATCGATCTTGGCCGGCTGGTGGTCGAATGCGGGCTCTATCCGATTTGGGAGTGGAATCCGGGGAAGCGTGCATACGATTACAGCTTCCGTCCGCAGAATATGCGGCCCGTATCGGAGTACTTAAAGTTGCAAGGCCGCTTCGGCCATCTACATGCCGAGCACGTCGCGAACTTACAGAAATTCGCCAACGAGCAATGGAAAATGATGGGTGTCCAGCTGCCGGAGGCTTTAGTTCAGGCAGCGGATCCAAAGAACGTGGTGGCGATGGCCTCGGCAGCAGCGGCCGAGCAGGTGGCGCAAACTCTATGAACACCAAAGCAACAGCAACTCCGCCGCCTGCGGCTCCCGAAGCGCAGGAGAGTTATATCGTCACCGAAGGAAAGAAGCGTGGCTCCACGCGCGACGTGCGGCCCGAAGCGGCATTTGACCGCTACTACACCGTGATGCGCGTACACCCTGGTGACGCCATTTTGACGGACAATTGGCATACCAACGAAGTGCTCAACCACGCGCGTAACAATTTCGAGGGAGTCACGTTTGCAATGCGCACCCTCGAGGCGTGGGGTGCAATGATCGAGAACGATCACCGCGCTTATTACACGGCGGGCGGACGGATATGGGTCATGGACCTGGAGCCCTGCGAAGGCAAGAAGAAACGGCTGCCGGGAACCGGGCCCAGCAAGAAGTAATATACGCTTGCGTCGCATTCTGCTCATCGACGACACACCGGAAATCGCCGAGCTTCTTAGTTTTTCTCTGCGCGACGCGGGCTATGACGTCTTTGCGTCGGGCTATACCGTCACCGTCAGCGAATTGATCCGAGAGCGTCAAGCCGACGCTCTTGTACTCGATTGCACATCCTTTGATATGAGCGAAGCGCTTTTTGACGCTGTGCGCCATAGTTCGGATCATGCCGAATTCCCGGTCGTTATCATCAGCGACACGCCCGAGGTTGCCGATGCGAGCCTTCGTGCGCGAAAAGCCCAAAGAGTCCTGCTCATTCCTAAGCCTTTCACCGGGTCGCAGGTGGCGAGTGCGCTCGGTCGGCTGCTGGGATAAATATGCCACTCTGGAGCATGGATGAATGGCAGTACCTCGAGCGCGAGGTCGTCACTGATCCCAAGGGGCGGCGGTGGACGGTAGCGCTGATGGACGTGTTGGGACAGGAAGGCGATCCCGACATGCCGAACAAGTTGCTCGAGATTCAATATTCGTCGGGCCGCTTTTTCACGCTCATCTACTCGGATAGTGGAGCGCTGCAGCGGGAACGCGGCTATGCATCACTTCCAGAGGCGACGAACGCGTATGGAGACATGGTTGTGGGCGTCATCGATGGCAGCCTTGATCCATCGCAGCCTGTTTTCCGGCAAGATCTCGAGGATTAACCCACAGACTACTGCTCGGCCGGCGTTAGGGCCTTTTTCGCGTCGCGACCGGTGGCTGTCGCGGCACCGCTTGTTTGCGCCAAGATACTTGCAAGATAGATCGTGCGGACCTTCGAGTTCTTTTTCCGCAAAATGCCGTCGAGGTGCAGCAGGCAGCTTGGGTCGGTGGAAGTGATGTACTCCGCGCCGGATGTTTCCGCATTGCCGGCTTTTGTGTCCCCCATCGCGCCCGAGATCATCGCGAACTTTGTGGCAAACGTGCCGCCAAAGCCGCAGCAGTCCTCGCTATAGGGCATTTCGACCAACTCGAGGCCGCGTACGTGCCTCAGTAAATCGCGCGGTCCTTCCTTGATTCCCAATTCGCGAAGAGCGTGGCACGCGTCGTGATACGTCACGCGATGCGGGAAGGACGCGCCCACATCCGCAACTTTGGCCACTCGAACCAGAAACTCGGTGAATTCAAACACTTTGCGCCCGACCTCGATCGCTTTTTCTCGCAGCGGCGAATCCGCGAGAAGTTGCGGATAGAAGTTTCGAACCATCGTGGTGCAGGAGCCGGAAGGGCAGACAATAATTTCCGCGGAACTAAAGACCCCGACAAATCGCTCCGCAAGCGGCTTCGCATCGTTCCAGTAGCCGCTATTGAAGCCGGGCTGGCCACAACACGTTTGTTCTTGTGGGAAATCGACATCGGAGTGAAGCCGTCGCAGCACCCGCACCATATCCAGCCCAACTTCCGGTAACAGTTGGTCGACAAAACATGGGATGAACAGCGCGATTCTCATGGGCGAAAACCATCAAACTGCCGCCCGATCAAAAATACGGCGGCGCTGACCGGCGAGCGTTAGAACTTTGTACCCCGAAGCCGGAAAATGTCCAGCGCTTTCGAGATTTTCACGAGTTCAGGGAGGCAGATCTGCAACAAGCTTGACAATCTTACAGCAGAAATTTGAAGCCACTTTCAAGTTCGGTGGCCTATGGGGCATCGGGCCAAATCTTGTTAGGTATTCATGTGGACGCTATAATCCGCACCCGAGTACCCCCCCGTGGACGCGACGCAACCAAACAGTAAGGCCCCGAAACCGCTTCAGAGGCTGCACGCACTGGCCGAAAAAGAGACCATTATTGCAGTGTTGATGGCTCTCGTCGCCATGCTCGGTATGGTGACGGCGTATCGGACGGCGACGGCGGAAGAAGATGTTTCCCTGAAGGAAAGCAAGCTCACACAATCGCGTTTTCTGGAGCTTACCAAACGTGAAGAGCTGCTCGTGCGCTTCAGCGATAGTGCACGTTTTGAGGTGGCAAAAAGCGCGCACCTGAAAAGAGCCAGAGATTTACAGGAGCGCGCTGAAAAGATCCGGGCGACGGACCGCGGGAAGGCTTCTCTGCTGGAGTTGCAAGCTCAAGAGGAGGTTTCTCTCGCCCGCATCCAGCAGCCATATCTTGATTTCACAGAAGTGCCGGGAGTGGGCAAAAAGAGTTTCACCATCAACCAGATTGTTGACCGCCAGGTCGCTGAGGAATTGTCGGAGTCCGGCCTAGGAAGCAAATGGCAGAAAAACGCCAGCATCTGGCAAAGCCTCGAACAGCAGATTGGGACATCGCGAAGAGAATTGAAGTGGCTTTCCTTTGCGGTCGTTGTGTTCGTGATCGCGCTGGGTTGCCTGTCGTTGGGTGAACTGTGGTGCCAGCGCCGCGGCTTGAGATTAAGAATGATGGTGTTGGGAATGATCGTCGCTCTGACCGGCGCTGTTTGCGTGTCAATTCTCGACCATGCGGGATTCTGGTACCTCCTTGGCTGCTTTGTAGTGTTTGCCGTTCTCTGGCCTTTCAGCAACTTGACGCATGCACCGCTGCAGCGGCTTTCTCAAGTGTTGGCCACCCGAATGGGGTTCATGTCCGTGGAGGAAACAGAAGAAAGTGAAAGCCTGCATCCTGCGGAACCGGAGCCGCGGCTTTTCGCCGGAGCCAGAATACATTCGGAATTTCCAAAGAATCCGTTCACCTGTTTTGTCGTGCTGCTGATCGTGCTGGCCGTTCTCCTCAGCGCGTGGGTCGGCTTTCGCTATACGGTGGTCAGCATCGAGGCGGACAAAAGCGCGGAAAATGCGGTCGAAAACATTACCAACGGCCTCAAGAATAGCCATACGACGTCCGCATATTTCGAATTGGGGATGCTCGCGGCCGTGCAAGAGCGGCGCGCGCGGTATCAGGCTGCTCTTCAAGAGCGCGAACTCTCCCAAGACACCTCTTTGGGAATCGACAAGCGAGTTGCAGAAGAAATTCTCGACAACGCCACCCAGGATGTTGCCCCAAAGGACGATAACGACAGGGACGACGCAAAAATGCTCGACGGCGAAGACGGACCCGAGCATGCCCGCCACTATCCCAAAGAGATGATATTGGGAAGAACTATATTTGGGCCCGAATGTGGTTTTGCCCTTTCCGACGCGCTCAATGAACAGAGTTTGCGCTGGCACAACAAGGCCCACTGGTATTTGGCCGGAATCACCATGTTTGCGATCGCGCTCTACCTCTTTGGCCAGTCGCTTAGCATGGGACGCAACGAGGAGGCTTGGACGCTTGTCTTCTTCGGGCTGATCGTGGTTGCGATTGGGGTGGGACTAGCTGGGTTCGAGGGTTTACGGAAAATTCCGGCTGTGGCCTACGATGCGGACGCTTGCAATACAGGCAGCTCGAAATCGGAGGACGCAGCTCTCCGCTCTGCCGTGCAATATGCCTGGGGGGTGAGTGACCTCCAAATCTACGACTATGAAAGTTCCGTGAAGGAACTGGAAAGTGCAGTCGCTTCACGTCCGCGATTCTTGTTCGCCAATCTTTACCTTTCTCAAGCAGCTAAAAACCTGGGAAACCCGCAAAGCGAAGAAGGTTTCATGAACATGATTCCGGAAAAGAGAATCGCGGAGGCGGTGAACCACGAAAAAACGGCGCTCGATGGGTTCGCGAAGAATGGGCTGGAGGAATCGCCCGTGTTGCTGGGCAACTACGGGTTCGATACGTATCTGTATGGCCTTGTGGAGAAGGATCGCGCTCTGCTGAAAAAAGGATTGAACAGCACCGAGGCGGCAATCAAGCACGACCATGATGAGCAATTCTTATATTTGCGCTACAACCTCGCGGTGGCGGAACTCGCCCTGGGGAATATAAGTAAAGGTTTAGAAATGTACTCAGAAACCGCGAAAAAACCGGGAATGAAAGACGCCGGAGACTTGGTTGCAGGAGCGGTAGGCGACCTCGAAACGCTTTATCATTACTGCGAAGGGCTGAATTCCAAGGAGTACTGCTGGGATATTCAATCGAAAGAGCCCGCAATTACTCTGGAGTTGGCCGCAGCGGCGTGGCCTCCTCCCAAAGATACAAATCAGCTAGCCGGCAAAGCGGCGTTACGAAATGTGGTACTCCAGGTGGACCCGAGCGGCCTTCGATGGGAAGCTCAGCCGGTGAATTTCAGGCTGGAGGATGGGACTACAACACTTTCCGTTCTCTGGTACACGCGTGACCCCGGTAGCAATGTGTGGAGAGTGCTGTCAAAAGTTTCAGGAAAAGTGGAGGCCAAGGACGTCACGCAAGACGAAAATGGAAAAATCCATCAGCTCCAATCGTACCTCGAAGCCACAGGGACAGATGCTTGCCTGCCTGCAGGAGATTATCGCGCTGACTTTTATCTGAATGGCGTTCCTTTTTACGTAACGTCGGAACCGCTGCACGCGCCGTCAGCCATGAGGGCTTCGCCTTTTAAGGATTTGAACCTGGCACTCTGCCGTCCCAACGGGTGGATTCGCTGGCGGCCCAATTTTGATGAGCCAGTCATCGCCGGCGGGTATGTCGACGATAGAGATCATCCCACGCAAGGAATTTTTCTTTTCGATTTTTACTATCCGAAGACGATGTGGGATGCAATTCATGCCAAGGATCTGGTTTCTCGCGCACGAGCCTACTTAGCGAACAAGAAAATCATGTCGGCGGGCGAATTCCAGAGCGAGCCGAATGCATGCACAATTGATCTGAAGGGTCAGACAATGATCCGGCAAATATCGCGATCCACGGGTGAGACGATACTGGCGAGAATCTGGCCTGCGAAGGACGGCAGCGTGCACGTTGCGCTCGGCTATACGCGGAAACCCGCTGAGGTCGATGCCTCCGACATGTTGGGTGATAAAGGCGTCGAGTGCAATTCGCTGCGGTCAGTGAGAGAGATCTATGACGTGGCTCCGTAGCGTCATGGTCTCCTTGGTAACGCCTGCGGGCCGATCTTAGAGGAACAGAGAGAACCAGGCAGGCTTGCTGGCGGAGGGGGTGGGATTCGAACCCACGAGACCCTTTCGGGCCTAACGGTTTTCAAGACCGCCGGAGTCAACCGCTTTCCTACCCCTCCTCTGTAAATTCTAACACTGGCAAGCGAAACTGGCGGCACAGATCAAGCATTCTTTGCTCATCTCATTCTCGAAGTGCGTGCATGGTGGCGCCAGGAGCAGAGCGAAAGGCTGATTCGGCCGCGCGCTAGAATGCAGCCTGTTCCGATTTTTAGCGCGCGTGCGATTATGATGCTCGAGCCGATGTTGGGTGTCGAAACCTTGACCGAACCGACTAGGCCGGCCTGATCTAGCCCATCACCCTGTCACTTTTGACACTAGCGTTTGGTGAGCGCGTCGTCGACCATTGGCGACGGGCCAACCCCTTTCAAGCTTGTCTTATTGGCAGCGTTGGCGGCGTGTCCGCAGCGAGCGCTTCAGGCTCAGGACCTCGCTCCGCGTGCCTACATCATCACGCTGGGAATCAGCTTGGCGTCGGCTGGTCTTCTTAGGCAAAAAAATACTGTGAGGGAGCCGCTCGATGAGTCTTAAACGAGTTCTGCTGGCGGATAGTCTGACGCCCGTGCTGACTGCAGCGACGGCCCTGTTGCGAAACTCATTTGATGTTGTGGGAACGGCTGCCGATGGGCAAGCGGCCATCGATGCCATCTTGAAACTCGAGCCCGACTTGGCGGTGCTAGACGTCTCGTTACCGGGTAAAAACGGATTAGAAGTACTGAGGGAGCTGAAGACTCGTGCCACTAAGACCAAGATCATTTTTCTTGGAGTCCACGAGGACACCGAGATTATCGCAGCTTGCTTTTCCGCCGGCGCCATGGGGTATGTGGTCAAAGGGCTTATGGTTAACGACTTAATTCCGGCCATGCGCGATGCGCTTGCGGGTCGCCTGTTCGTTTCACATGTCCCTTCCTCGTCATATCCGAGTGGAACGGAGCAGGGCATGTTCTGTGTTTTCGATTTTGATCTGACCCAGAAAATTATTCGCTGCCGCATCGACGGGGTCGTGACCGATGAAAGTTTGAAGGAATATTACAGGCTCTGCTCGAAATATGGCGCAATGAACCCCACGTTTGCGGGAATTTTCGATATGTCCGCCGTTATCTTTATCGCCGTGTCTGCTCGAACAATTCGCGACCTTGCAATGCAGCCGCCGGCTTTTCCTGATCCGGATATTCTGCGTGTTATCGTAGCGGGTTCTGATGAAATGTTCGGGTTGGCGCGAATGTTCGATCTGCAAGGATCGGAGACCCGCCCAAATCTGCACGTGGTGCGCACCGAGAAGGAGGCACTAGCTGTTTTGGGCGTCACAGACGCCCGATTCTCGGGCTCCCCACAACCCTGAGGGTTCCCGCTTCCCCTGATGTGGCCATGAAAGCTTTGGTCGAAGATCCGCAGTGAAGGGATAAATGCCGATAACCAACGTCTATCCCGTGCTGGGATCGGCCGTGTGGACAAACTTTCTCGCTGCGTCAGTTTTCCCTGCCGCCAGCTTCACTTGGGAGGATAATTCTTCAATAATTTCTGCATTGCCTTGTCCAAGTTCTTTTGCTTCTTTTCCTGGCTGTTATTGGGATCGATTGTTTTCGTTGCGCGTCCGCTCCAAACCAGTTGCTTGCTCGACGGGTCATACATATCCAGAACCAGCGTCCCAATGTCTATCGTGGAACTGGTGGCGGTTGCCATCCCTCCTCCAAACCGGAACCCCATGCCCGTACCGTACGCGTTCCACTGCTTTTGCTGATTAACTGAGACCTGATAGTCGATGTAAAGGTCGGCCTTGTCGCTGTTGGTTTTAGTTAAACCTTTCGCCCCCAATTGGGAATCGATAGAAGCCTTGATCTGCGCGTCGACGATCTGATTTGGATGTGATGCACCTTCGACCGTCACCCATTTATATGTGTGAAATTTCGTGAAGTCCGTTCCAGGCATGGAGTTGGTTGTTACATCCTGGGCTTGTGTCGCACTACAGGCCAACAACGCTACGACCAGGAATAACCCCATCTTCGCAATCTTAGTTCGTATTTCTCGTGACATCGTATGTCTCCTTTTCGACCGAAAACGCGAGCGCGCAGAACAAAGCGCGACGCACCCACGACTTCGGCCTAAACTGTCATTCGCGCTCACCCATTGGTAGTGTCAAAAATGACGGGTGCGGGGGTGCCTGAGAGCATTAGGCACTCGATTCAAAAGTCGGCTTGCAAGCTGCAGTGCCTTGCCCTAGCGAACAGCACATCGAGCACTCTCCGAACAACGGTGTGAGTGGAAGAAGGATTTCGTTGGCCGAAGCTAAATCCAGATCTGAGCGCGCTCTAGTTGACCCCTGGTGTCCCCTTCCAATCGAGAACGTCCACGAGCTTCCACGAATTCTGATTCAGGTCAATTTGCAATTGGCCTTGCTTATCGATCACCAGTTGAGCGGCCGGAAACAAAACGCCGGTGCTTTTGCTTTTGTCCTGGTCGTTCAAATCTATTTCGCCGCCAGTCAGGTTGAAGGCTTGGGATTGGGAGTCGGTCCAGGCTTCGGCGAAGCTGATCTGGCGATTGGTTACGAATCGAATTTTTCGGCCGGTCGGAGTTGGAATCATTCGGATGTAACTCACGTCATAGCCAATCGTCCCCGTGAGGGAGATGTGTCCCACAGCTCTCATTTTGGTTAGCGCGTTCACCAAACCTTGGTTCTGTCCTTTTGCGAACGCTTGCACCAGAATTTGCCGCTCCTCGAGAGTCGAGTAGTCGTTGATGGTTAGCCGGATGTTAACCATCTGGCCCATTTGTGTGCCAGTTCCTTCGGCAGTAGCTTCAATCGTCTCTGCCTTCTGCGAGAAAGCCGGGGCGCTTCCTATTGTTAAGAGCCCGATCAAGAGTAAACCACTCAAAGCGAACCTACGAGCTTGGCGCATCTAGTCCTCCCTTTGACGTGCCCGAATACTCGGTGGGCACATGTGTCCCGAATCGCCACGCTTGCTGCACTAACCGTCAAAAACCAGTCACCAAATCATCCCGGGGATCGACGCGAAATGCGGCCGAAAACCACATGCTAATTAATCGCAGCGACTGTCACCTCGCCGGTGGCGTCGTTCACCGCAACCGCACCGCACTCCGTGGGGTCGCCGTTGGCGTCGACTTTGCAGCCATAGGCTCCCGCCTTCTTCGCGGCGCATTGCCCGGCATTCAGGCTAACTACGTAATAGCCCGAACCCACCGGCTTGCCGGCTTTGTTACCGGTCGTATAAGCGGCCTCCAAGATGGCAGCTTTTTCGGGTTTGCCATTCGCGCAGGTGAAATCGTCCTGGCCATAGGCGTAGACTATGCCGCGCTGTGAGTCGTAGAGAAATTCGGTGGTCTCAACAGAGCCGTCATCGTGCAGGTCAACTTCCTCCGTCCAGTAGGACGATGGAGCGGAAGCCTTTGCAGCGGCTTTACCCTTGCCGACGGCTGTTTTCTGGGACTGGTTCTTGGCTGTGGCTGACGGAACGGGCGAAGCTGCCTTGGCTTTCATGGCCGCGCCTGTCTTAACGGTTGGCGCGCCTTGTTGGGCGGCCGTTGATTGAGCGGAGGCGTTCGTACTAAGACCGAGCGCGGCTGCCAAGCCCGCTATCACGATCATGTTCTTCATGGAATTTCTCCTCCTCGCGAGTTTTTGAAGATGGATATGCGGCGACGATTTCGCCCGAGCAGCTTTCCTGAAACCACCGACGAGCGACGCAGATGAGAGCGGCGCCGACAAGGCATGAGGCTACGGCATCGGATTTGAACGCGGAACCGGCAAAACTAACGGGGGGGACGCGCCATGGTACAGGCGCAACGGCACCGTCACTTTTGACAGTTGTGGGCAAGGTACGAAGGGTAAAATATGCCGTAACTCGCGACGTTACTGCGGGCAGGCCATCGATCCGATTGGGAAGACCTTCTCACTGGCAAGGTCGGGAAAAAACGAGGAGGAAATACATAAAGGGGAAAGGAACAATTACTCTCATTGCGCTCGCTCCGGTCGCCCTTGGCTGACTTTGGATCTCGGTCGGAGGAAGAGGTTGATCGGCTTCACCTTCAAAGTCCCATGCAAGGCCAAAGGTTTGCCGTTGATACGCTAAAAAAAGGAGAAGGGTCGCCATGACAAAACTTGGGCGTTTGGCTGCGTGTCTCATGTTTGTAACAGTCGTTTGTTTCGCGCAGGATGTGGTGCATTTCCTCCATGGCACGATCGAGAAAGTGGATCACGGGACGAAAACGGTCGTCGTAAAGACCGCCGATGGCACCGAACACACAGTCAAAGTCACCGGCGATACCACCGTAAGGGGCACCAAGGAGGGTTTTGACGGACTCAAGGAAGGCACAGAAGTGGTGGCCCGCACTACCGGCAAAGGTGTGGACGAAACTGCCGTGGACGTAGGTAAAGTTGGCAAGGATGGCCTGAAATCTACAAAGGGCACGGTCGAGAAATTCGATAAAGGCGCCAAGACCGTGGTAGTGAAGACCGCCGATGGAACGGAGAAGACCTTCGAATTGACGGGCAAGGCCGCGGAAGATGCAGGCAAGGACACCGGCAAGGGAATAGCGAAAGGCGCGAAGGTGACCGTGTACTACACGGAGGAAGGCGGGAAAAAAGTCGCGCACTACGTCTCGCAATAGCAAACGGCCCGGAGTGCGCAGCGAAAGCGCGAACATCTCGAAGCATAAGCACGGTTCAAAGCCTGTGCCTCGTGCAGGCTCGGAAAGGCCGCGCGAAACGCCGGCACCTGTTTTGGCGCAGTAGCAAAGCGCGCGCGGCCGCGTCGTCTGGTAGAAAGTGAAGAATGCGCCGTGTCCATATCCCGCTGATAATCGAATTGTTCGGAGCAGCAATTTTTGCGGCTGGTTTTGCGGTCATCCTGAGCCAGTGTAGTTGTGTTCCGGACACTTATGACATTGCTCCCGCTGAGTGTCCATTGCAGGCGCATAACCCGCGTGACCGGTAGTAATGACGGTATGCCGGGAAGTCATTTCTCATATAATCTGCGTTTACGTCCCGATCACGCTCAAACAACCATCGAGCCAGAGGGTTTTGACTGCGGTCGATTATTGGGTCGCATGATTTTGTAGCGTTTCCTGATTCAGAGATATCGCGCAAAACAACGGTTGGAGTGCATCCCTCGTGGGCATTTTTAGAAACTTGAGGCTGCGGCGAAAGCTCCTCATAGCCATGGCTCCGCTCGCTCTGATGGTGATAGTTGCGGGGGTGTATTCGTCGTTTGAAAGCAACACTATCGACGCACGGTATAGCGCGTTGATCGACAACCAGGTCGAGGCGCTCAGAAGCATCGGCGAAGGCCGGGCGCTTGCGAATCGCTTCGGGCTGCTTCTCTATGAGCTAGTTAATGAAGCTGACCCAGATCGAAGGCATGCGCTTGATGGAGAATTGGAAAAAATTCGCGCCGACTACCACACAGTGATGACAACGGCACTCAAAGAGAGTCCCGAGCGCGCCGACAAGATTAATGCCGCCTCCGCCGTGTTCGAGCAGGCGGAAGCTGACGCGCGACCCGTGCAGGCGGCAGCCTTAGCCGGCAATACTGCAAAAGCGCTTGATTTGATGCGTGGGGGTATAGACCGAGAATTACAGCGGGCGCGCGAGGCTACAGTCGAGATCGTCAAGGATCTGCAAAAGTATATCGACCAGCGCTCCGACGATCTGACGAGAAACACGCAACACGCGATTCTGATCACCTGGCTCGTGATTGGCTTCGGGTTATTGGCCTCTTGGGCTGCCGCCTTTTACATTGCTGAGACAAAAGTCGTAAACGAGCTGCTCTCTCTGCAAGGGAGCATCGAAAACCTGGCCGGCGGGCGGTTGGATCAAGACGTTCCTTACCTTGATCGCAAGAATGAGATTGGTGAAATCGGACGCGCCCTCCGCACTCTACAACTCGGCGCTCGCGAGCGCGAAACGCAAGCCTGGGTGAAGGCGGAAGTTGGAGCCAGTCTGGAAGCCTTGCAATCAACTCAAGACTATCCTGAATTCGGCAAAGCGTTGTTGTCGCGGCTTTCGCAATCGATTCCAATCATTTATGGAGCTTTTTACGTTGCGGACGAGAGCGGTAAGCACTTCGAGCGCGCGTATGCATTTGCGAATACCGATGCCGGCAGCCCCAAGGAATTTGCCGTAGGCGAAGGCCTAGCAGGACAAGCTGCAGCGGAGCGACGGATGCTTGAAGTGAAAGCCGGAGATCAAGTTCGAATCTCTGCAGGTATGGGAACCTTGACCATCGGGAAAATTCTTTTCATTCCGGTTGTAAATAAGGACGAGACGACCGGCGTAATCGAGCTGGCGACTAATGCGGCCTTGGCGGAGCGGCAGCGAGCGTTGCTCGATTCGCTCATGCCCTCAGTCGCTCTGAGCGCTGAGATATTGTCGGGAAATCTCGCCACCAAGAAGCTTCTCGACCAGACCCAGGCCCAAGCTGCATCTTTGGCGTCGTCCGAACGGCAGCTCAGCGCCCGCAAAGAGGAACTGGAGAGCATCAATCAAGCGCTGGAGGCTTCCGGAGAAGAATTGCGTCGAGCCAAAGAGGTGGCGGAAGAGGCCACCAAGGCCAAGTCCGATTTCCTGGCCAACATGAGCCACGAAATCCGCACTCCCATGAACGCGATTATTGGCATGTCGCATCTGACATTGAAAACGGATCTGAATCCGAGGCAGCAAGACTACGTAAGGAAAATTCAACTATCCGGCCAGCACCTGCTTGGCATCATCAACGACATCCTGGATTTCTCGAAAATAGAAGCGGGCAAACTGTCGGTAGAAAACATCGACTTCGATCTGGAGAAAGTTCTCGAGAATGTAAGCAATCTCATATCCGAGAAAGCGTCAGCAAAAGGCTTGGAACTGATCTTTGACATCGACTCCGCGGTTCCCATGCAACTCAAGGGTGATCCGTTGCGGCTCGGCCAAATCCTGATCAACTTCTGCAACAACGCCGTGAAGTTCACCGAAAGCGGTGAAATCATTGTTCGCGCTCGTGTACAGGAAAAAGATCAAGAGGGACAGCTGGTCTATTTTTCGGTGAACGATAGCGGTATCGGACTCACAAAAGAACAAATGGGAAGATTATTCCAGGCGTTCGAGCAGGCGGACACTTCTACAACCCGCCAGCACGGCGGGACGGGATTGGGATTGGCGATTTCGAAGCGCCTCGCGAACCTGATGGGAGGAGACGTTGGGGTTGACAGTGAAATCGGCAAGGGCAGCACGTTCTGGTTCACTGCCCGGCTCGGCAATGGGGCAGCCACGCGGCGTTACGACGTCGCACCTGACCTCCGAGGCCGTCGGGTTTTGATTATCGACGACAACCCACAAGCCCGTGCGGTGCTTTCCAGCATGTTGATCAGCATGACATTTGAGGCAGATGAGGCACCTTCCGGGTTAGAAGGAATTGAAATGGTGCGCCGTGCCGCGGAAAGCAATAAGCCGTACGAAATTGTTTTCGTGGACTGGCAGATGCCGGGTCTCGACGGATTCGAAACGGGGAAACGAATTCGCGCTCTGCCAAATCTCGCTGTCGCTCCGCAACTGGTGATGGTCACCGCCTACGGTCGCGAAGAGGTGTTAAAGCAAGCCGAAGAGAACTCATTCGCAAATATTCTGATTAAACCCGTGACGGCTTCCATGCTGTTCGATTCAGCGGTTGAAGCCCTTGGAGGAAGCAATTCCAGGAATTACGAAGCCGCGTCCAGCCCTACCGTCGAACTGGAACAAATACGAGGCTCGCGGGTTTTGCTTGTCGAAGACAATGAACTGAATCGTGAAGTCGCACTGGGTCTTCTGGAAGACGCGCATTTGTCGATCGACATAGCTGAAAACGGACAGGTCGCCATAGAGAAAGTCGGCGCGCACAATTACGATCTCGTGCTAATGGACATGCAAATGCCCGTGATGGATGGTCTCGCCGCCACGCGAGCGATTCGACTGAAACCCCAATTCCAGGCGCTTCCAATCGTCGCCATGACTGCAAACGTGATGGAAAGCGATCGCGAAAAATGCACTGAAGCGGGGATGAATGATCATCTCACTAAGCCGATCGATCCCGAGGCTCTTTTCGCTTGCCTGCTACGCTGGATCAAACCTCGCGCGGGCATCGTTACACCTACAAGAAATGAGCCTCGATCGGCTCAGCCTTTTGAAACCGCCGCGTTTGAAATTGCCGGCATCGACACCAAATCTGCCTTACGGCGAACTGGCGGAAATCCTAAACGCTACGAAATGTTGCTACGCAAGTTCGCGGAGTCAACAGCCGTCGAGGAAATCCGCGATGCGCTGGCGAAGGGCGATACCGTAACCGCCGCGCGTGCAGCGCATTCGTTGAAAGGCGCGGCAGCGAATCTCGGCGCGACGGCGGTGGCGGAGGCCGCGGCCAAGGTCGAAAAAGAAATTCAAACCGGGGAGACCGCGCCGCCTGGTTTGAGCGGAATGGCGGCTTCCCTTCGCACCACTGCGCAGGCAATCCAGTCGGCGTTTCCAAACGAGCCGGCAACCGCGGGCGTCCCTTCGGAGCCTGTCGACCCATCTTCCGTGGCAGCGCCCTTGAGGCGCCTGAAACAACTGCTGGCCAACGACGATGGCGAGGCCGCCGATTTCATTCTGGACGCTCAACCTGAGTTAGCGAAGGTGCTGACGGCATCGGAAATCACTACCCTGAGCACTCTGGTATCGAATTTTGACTTTAACGGCGCGCTCAAGTGCGTTTCGGAGATTGCTGCCCGTTTAACCCTTCCACTGGAGTGAGACTATGTCCGCGACTTCGATTCCAAAATCGATTTTGATTGTCGACGATACGCCTATCAACATCGGCGTGATTTCCGGCGCTTTGAAAGATTCTTTCTCGACGAAAGTGGCAACCAGCGGTGCAAAAGCTCTGGCGATCGCCTGCGGGAAGGAAAAACCGGACCTGATTTTATTGGACGTACTGATGCCGGAAATGGACGGTTATGAGGTCTGCCGCCGCTTGAAAGCCGATCCCGACACGCGCGATATTCCGGTAATTTTCCTCACCAGTCAGACGGAGGCGGAGGACGAAACCAAAGGATTTGAGGTCGGAGCGGTTGACTACATTCACAAACCATTTTCCGCTCCGGTGGTGAAAGCCCGTGTGCGGACGCATCTTATGCTACGCGAAGCACACGCTCAGATTGCCAAACAACTGGTGGAAATAAATACTGAATTGGAAATGGCGCGTCAGATTCAGTTGTCCATCCTGCCCAGCAGCACCCCAAAGATCCCCGGAATGGAAATCGTGGCCCGCTACATTCCCATGACATCGGTGGCAGGAGATTTTTACGACTTCATCGTGGTCGACGAAAGTCACATTGGCATCCTGATAGCAGACGTTTCAGGACACGGATTACCCGCCGCTCTGATTGCTTCCATGCTGCAGGTTGCCCTAACGGCGCAGGCGCGCCATGCTCCTGAACCATCTAAAGTTCTTGCAGGTTTGAATCAGGCGCTTTGCGGAAAATTCCAGCATAATTTCGTCACGGCAGCTTACGTTTATGTGGACCTCGAAAAAAACACAATCAGCTATGCTGGGGCGGGCCATCCGCCGCTTTTACTCTGGCGCAAATCAACTGGCACCGCGAGCCAATTGCTGGAAAACGGATTGGTCATGGGGCAGTTCGAGGAAGCCACATACGATTCACTGCAAGTGCCGATCGAGGCTGGCGACAGGTTCGTTCTTTACACGGATGGGATCCCTGAAACGAACAGCCCGGCGCAGGAAGAATTCGGAACAGATCGGTTGATGAAATTCTTGGAAACAAATAGCAAACAGAAAGCAGGGCCATTCGCGGACGCGCTACTCCTCGAGTTGGCTCGCTGGCTAGAGCAGCCTCCGGGCGAGGGGCACAAAGATGATATTTCGCTTCTCACGGTCGACTTCACGACTCGCTGATAGCCAGTTCCCTCATGGATTCTCGATACGATTCGTGGCGAGGATTGCGTGATCCGATAGAGGCCGATTAGAGGCGGCCCTTCGTCGAACTCTGTCTGAGCGCCGTCACTCGTAGCGCAACGCCACGATCGGGTCGACCTTCATCGCTCGTCGCGCTGGAATGTAGCAGGCAAGCAAAGCAACACCGATCAGAAGAAGAGCGACACCCGCAAACGTCAGCGGGTCAGTCGGCCGCACGCCGTAAAGCAGTCCTGCCATTAGGTGCGACACGATCAGCGCACAAGTAAGCCCAACCGCTGCGCCAGCAATCGCAAGCCCCAATCCTTGGCGCAGAACCATCCGCAGGATGGTTCGATTTTGCGCTCCGAGTGCGAGGCGAATGCCTATCTCGTGCCGGCGCTCGCTCACGATGTAGGAAATTACCCCGTATATTCCCAGCCCCGCCAGAAGTAACGCCGTCAGTGCGAACAACCCAACCATCTCCATCGAGAAACGCCTCTCGGAGAGAGAAACGGACACCGCCTCCTTAAGGGTTTGCGCGCCAAAAACCGGAAGCTCGGGATTGATGGACTGCACTTCCCGCCGCAACTCGACGGGTGTGGTAGCCGGATCGAGCCGTCCGCGCAAAAATATTGCCAAGTCTTTAGGATGCATCTGGTACAAGCTCAGATAAATTTGTGGGGCGCTCTCTTCCGCCAGCGATTCTGTTCGAGCGTCCGCGATCACTCCGACGACGGTTGTCCACGGAGGATTCCCTCGCGATCCGCGCATCCTCTTTAGCTGGAGGTGCTGGCCAATAGGATCTCCAGTTGGCCAATATGTACGCGCGAACGCCTCATTAATCACAGCGACGGGCGGCGCCTTTTCGTCATCCATTTCGACGAACAAGCGGCCTCGCAGCAGCGGCATTCCCAGCATGTGAAAATATTCTGGAGTCGCTTCTGAAACTTCGACCA
>Ga0210394_10003286_pt1 | contig 20597 bp, 16 predicted proteins | sample IncBWC12MmetaG_FD_160121 | JGI IMG/M metagenome (GOLD analysis project Ga0210394, IMG submission 160121) | Forest soil microbial communities from Barre Woods Harvard Forest LTER site, Petersham, Massachusetts, United States - Inc-BW-C-12-M | ecosystem: Environmental > Terrestrial > Soil >...
TCCTTCCGAAGACATTTGCTTGTGATGCCGATCGCCTCCACCGTTTTGAACAGGAAGCCCGCGCTGTTGCCGCTCTGAATCACCCGAATATCCTCGCCGTATTCGACGTTGGGCAGCAAGACGGCTCGCCGTTTCTCATCTCGGAGCTTCTCGAGGGAGAGAGCCTGCGTGACGTTGTCCAACGCGGCCCCTTACCGCAGCGCAAGACGATCGAGTACGGGGTGCAGATCGCCCAGGGCATGGCCGGGGCGCATGAGAAGGGCATCGTCCATCGCGACTTAAAGCCTGAAAATATTTTCATCACCAAGGACGGGCGGATCAAAATTCTGGATTTCGGCCTCGCTAAACTTGTGCAAGGTGGACCGGACGACGCGGAGGGTGCCACGATCCCCGCAATGGGAACCGCGGCGGGCATGGTGCTCGGAACGCCGGGCTACATGGCGCCGGAGCAAGTGCGCGGACAGGCTTCCGACGCGCGCACCGATATCTTCGCTTTTGGCGCAATCCTCTACGAGATGCTCACCGGCCAGAGAGCTTTCCGCCGCGACACTCCGGCGGAAACCATGACCGCTGTGTTGCGAGAGGACCCAGCAGAAATGTCCGACGCGATCCATCCGGTCTCGCCCGCGCTCGATCGGATCGTGCGGCGATGCCTCGAAAAAAGTCCCGACCAGCGCTTCCAGTCGGCGCGAGATCTGTCCTTTGCCTTGGGCACGCTCTCGGGCACAGACGCCAGCGGCTTCGCGGCAGCGACGGACGCGACCTGGAAGGTTTCCTGGCGGCTCTGGATTCCAACGGCGTTGGCCCTCATCGCAGTTGCCGGGGTGACATGGCATTTGACGCGAATGTCAGCCGCGCCGCCGGAGCGACTGGAGTTTGCGATTCCAGTTCCTGGCGAAGTAAGCCATATGGCGCTATCCACCGACGGCCGCATGCTAGCGTTTGTATCGCCGGATGAAAATACCGGCGAACCGATGCTCTTTGTCCAGCGGGTCGGCGCGCCCGCAGCCAAGGAACTTCCCGGCACCGAAGGCGCGAGTTATCCGTTCTGGTCGCCCGATGACAGCTCGGTCGCGTTCTTCGCCAACAGCAAACTGCAGCGCATAGCCGGTTCGGGTGGAGCGCCCCAGACACTGGCACACGTGAATTCTGCGCGCGGTGGAAGTTGGGGTTCCAAGAACGTGATTCTCTATACCCCGGACCCGGGAGGTCCGGTTTGGAGAGTGAACGCCGATGGAAGCCAGGCGGCCCCACTGGGGGAAAAGCTTCTAGATAAAGAGGACTCCGACCGCTGGCCCCTTTTCCTGCCCGATGGGGTCCATTTTCTGTTTCTCAAGGCGTACTTCAGCACCAGAAAGAACACCGACTCGGCGATCTACCTGAGTTCGCTCGACGGCAAGGAAGCAAAGCTGGTAGTGCATGCGCAGTCCAATGCGGGAGTGGCGCCCGGCTACCTTTTTTACGCGGATGAACAAGCAGCCCTTAGGGCGCTCCCCTTCGATGCATCGAAGGGGACCGCCACTGGCGACGCGCGAGTGATCGTGGACCGGGTCGGCTACCAACCATCGGTTTATTGGGGAGCGTTCGCGGCGGCGCAGAACGGTACAGTGGTATACAGCAAGACAGCGGAGGCGGCGCAATCCGTTTTGACGTGGTACAGCAGGGCTGGGAAAGCGCTGAGCCGAGTCGGCGAACCGGGAGTGCAAGCGAATCCTGCAATTTCTCCCGATGGCACCCGTGTCGACGTGGACATTACGGATTTGAAGGCGAATAACCTCGACGTTTGGATCGAGGACCTGAACCGGAATACGAGCACCCGCTTTACGTTCGATCCTGCGGAAGAGACGGATGGGGTGTGGTCGCGCGACGGCAAGATCATTGCGTATCGTTCACTCGCGACCGGAGCGGCGGTGAGCTATAAAGACTCAGACGGACTGAAACCGGAAAAAGTTCTGTTTAAGCTCGGGCGCCCAATCAATGGAGTGGGGAATGTGGGAAGCTTTGACACTCAGGACAGCTTTGACATGATTCCCAATTCCTGGACTCCGGATGATAAGCAGATCCTGTGCGCCGTGCAAACGTCCACCAAGAATTCTCGGTCGATCCTCGTTTTGGTCCCAGTTGGAGGAGGCTCGCCCACCCAATTCCTTCCCGGCGATGCGAGCCAGACCAACGGGCAGATTTCCGCGGACGGCAAATGGGTGGCGTATGCTTCCAATGAATCCGGCGAATGGGAAATTTACGTCACGACATTTCCGGCGGCGGCGGGGAAATGGCAAATTTCGCGCGGCGGAGGCACCGAGCCCCGCTGGCGAGGCGACGGCAAGGAGCTCTTCTACCTGGGGCCTACGGGGATGCTGACGTCCGTTCCGGTACAGGCGGGTGAAACGTTTTCGTCCGGAGTGCCGACTGCGCTGTTCCAGGTTCGCGGGCGCGCGCCGATTTCGTCGACCGACCTGTTTACCTACGACGTCACCAAAGACGGCCAGCGCTTCCTTGTAAACGAGTATCTCAAGCCGGATCGCATAGTGCCGCTGACGATCGTGCAGCAGGTCTTTTCCGAGCCGCCGCAGTAGCATTTTACTCAATCCTCGCCCTGCCGAGATTCTTGCAGTAGAATCGCGCTGAACTTCCTGCCTGCGGCCACAGTCAAAAAAGGAGGATCACCCATGCGTAGAACAAAGCGTGCCCCATTTTTGCGTGCGTCGCTGTTTGGCCTAGCTGTTGTCTGCGTGGCTTCGGGGCTAGCCTTGCTTGTTTGCATTTCGCGGACTGCGATTGCGTCGTCGCCGCAGGATCTTGTGAACGCTGCGTATGCAGCGATGGGCGGCGGCAAACTGAAGACGATTACCTTGAAAGTTCATCTGGAGCAGTTCGATCCGGGCGAATCATTTTCCGTTTCCGATCCGACGAAGCCGACCCGCGGCGAGGCGGACCTCGTGCGGAGCCGCGACCTTGCCAAAGGACTCACGCGCAACGAATGGGTCAGCCCGAAGGTGGATGGCACCAAGCGCACCTTCACTGAAATCGTCACGCCAACGGGCGGATACGTGATCGGCGACGACGCGGTGGAGGGCCGCCTGCCGAAACGAACGATCAAGGACGGCCCCGAGCCTCTGCACACGATGTCGGGCCGCCGGCTCACGGCCACACTTCGTGAAATCGAGCGGCCGGTCGTCGTGCTGGAGATGAAGCAGCATCCGGACCGCGTGTCCGCAATCGCGGACCTGACAGTTGCGGGGAAGACTTACCCGTCCGCGCGCTATCGCGGCGATTACGGCACGTTCATCGTGATGTTCGATCCCGATACGAAATTTCCGGTTCGTGTTCGCACGCTCGACTGGGATGAACTCGAGGGCGACTCGGTTTACGACGCGGAATATTCGGACTGGCGCGACGTCGGCGGCGCGAAGGTCGCGTTCCATGCGCTCTATACGCTGAACGGCATGAAAATCATCGATGCGAAAATTTCAAGCGGCGAGGCGAATCCAAACCTGTCGGCCGATGCGTTCGCCCCGCCACAAGCTCTCGTTGCCGGCGCTGCGAAACCGGCGGACCCGAACGCGACGCCGTTCCAATGGATCATCCGGCGACAGTTCGTGGGGTTTTATTTCGATTCCGATGCGATGTACACGGACGATGGAGACACCTTGAAGATCGTCGACGTCGGACCGAACGTCAGCCAGGTCCGCGGCGGCACGCACAACAACATTTTCATCGCGACAGACAAATATCTGATCGCTGTCGAAGCACCGAATGACGATGGCCAATCCCAGCAGGCAATCGCCATGGCGAAGAAGCGCTATCCCGGTAAGCCGGTGCGCTACTTGATTCTCACGCACCACCACGTGGATCACGTGGGCGGCATGCGCACGTTCGCAGCGGAAGGCGCCACCATCGTGGTTGGCAAAGGCGACGGCGAGTACTTGCGGCGCGCGCTGGCGCGGCCGGAAACACTGAACCCCGACGCGCCAAAAAAGAAATTTGCGGCGGAAGTGATTGAAGTCGACGGAAAGTGGAGCGTGAGCGATGGTGGCCGTGAGGTCGACGCGTTCGTGCTCGATAATCCTCACGCATCGCCGTTTCTCTTTCCATACGTTCCGGATGCAAAGATCGGTGTCGTGACCGATCTCTACGTTCCCGGCGCGCCAGTGTCTCCGAGCCCAATGGTGCTGGCGTTGGTGAAAGGCGTCGACAAGTGGGGACTCAAACCGGAGACCATCGTTGGCGGGCATGGCTCGGTGGGACCTTACGCCGGCGTGACGCAGGCAGTGCAGAAGACATCGGCCAGCGCGAGGTAGCGCGACAACTGAACGACGGAAGCGGGATTTGCGACCGGGTGCTTTCGCGGACGCAAACGCGACGCGTTTGTTGTATCATGCCGCCAATCGGCGGCCGACGAAATGACCGGGCCTTGTTTCCAATTTCAGTTCATGGGGTGGACTATGAAATCAATTCTATGGAAGGCGGCGCTTGCAGCTTTGGTTGTCCTCGTTTTTTCCGGTGCGCGCGCGCAGGCGCAGATGTCTTCGGATGCGGACACAGCCGCGATCAAACAGTTTGTGGCTAATTTTGTGGATACGTGGAACAACCACGACGCGCGCGGCGTGGCTGCGCACTACGTGGAGGACGGCGACTTTACGAGCATCAAAGGCGAGCCCAGCCACGGGCGCAAGGAACTCGAGGATCACTACACGACGATCTTCACCACGTTCCTCAAGAATGCGCACACGACCGACACCGTGAGGGGCATCCGCTTTCTGGGGCCGGACCTCGCCTCAGTCGATCTCGACTGGCTGGTGAACGAGCCCAGCGCGCCGGGCGGCGTGCTCCGTAAGGGACTGCTCACCTGGGTTCTGACGAAACGGAGCGGTCAATGGATGATCCTCGTCTACCACGAATTTGCGTTCTAGATTTTTTCTCCGTGTTCTCTGTGCCCTTTGTGGTGAGGTTTTGAGCGTGGAGAAGAAGACTTTTCACCACAGAGAGCACAGAGGGCGCAGAGAAACGCCGATTCTCGCTTCACTCAGCTGGTGGTCTACGGCTGGCGTTTTGCAAAAAATTCGGAGGATACGATGTTTTCAAACCGCGTAAAATTGTCCCTGGCAACGTTGCTGCTTGCCTTGTTGGCTTCGGGCTCCTCGTGGGCGCAGATGGCGTCCCACATGGACGCGGATTCCGCGGCCATCAAGCAGTGCGTCGCCGCGTGGAGCGCCGCGTGGAACAGCCATGACGCGCACGCCACGGCAATGAAATATACGGAAGACGGCGACTTCACGAACACGACGGGAATTCCCAGCCACGGCTGGAAGGCGCTGGAGGATCACTACAACGAAATCTTCACGACTTTCCTCAAGGATGCACACCGCACCGACACCGTGAGAAGCATCCGCTTTCTGAATCCTGATACGGCTTCGGTGGACATCGATTGGCAAATGACCGGGGCGAAAACGCGAGACGGCAAGGACGTTCCCATCCGCAAGGGCCTGCTCACCTGGATTGTGACCAAGCACAACGGCGAGTGGATGATCACGGTTTACCACGAGACGGCGTTCTAAGCGATCGCCGAGGAGTTGTAGCGCCAACCTTGTCTTCCAGGTTGGCATTCCGGCCTGACGCACAGCCCGTGTGCTCGCCTAGAAGGCGGACACTACAGCGTGTCTGTCGCGGAGAAAAAAATCCCTACACTTCAACTAGGGTGGCGCTGAGGCGGAGCTTTCCGGCGCGGACGGCGCGATCGAGCGCGTCCACAACAGCCGCGTCGAATTTCGTGTCGGACAGCTTGATGATGCTGTTCATGGCGAATTCCAGGTCCATCGCGGACTGGTAGGGGCGATTCGTGGTCATCGCGTCGAGCGTGTCGGCCACGGCGATGATGCGGGCCATCAACGGAATTTCATCCCCTTGCAAGCCGTGCGGGTAGCCGCCGCCGTTGACGTGTTCGTGATGCAGTTCGATTCCCGGCAGCATTTCCTTGAGCTGCGCAACCGGCCGCATGATGTTCGCGCCTTTCAGGGGATGCTGCTTCATCAAATCAAATTCTTCCGTTGTGAGTTTGCCCGGCTTCTTCAGCACCCGGTCGTCCACGCCAATCTTTCCCACGTCATGCAGTAGCGCGGAGATGCGGATTTTTTCGAGCTCAGTCGAACCCAATCCAAGGTGCTGCGCGATAATGATCGAATATTTCGCCACGCGCCCGGAATGGCCGCGCGTATAGGGATCCTTCTCGTCGATCGCGGCGGCGAGCATGCGGATCGATCCGAGGAACAATTCATGATTCTGATCGGCAGCGGCCTTGAGCCGGTCGATAAATTCTTCGATGTCACCGGCCATGTGGTTAAAGGTCTCGGCGAGCTCGCTGATTTCGGCGGCGCCCTTTACGGGCGTGCGCTGGTGAAACTCTCCGCGGCTGATCGCCAACGTCGAAGCGGCGAGGGCGCGGATCGGAGTGCTGATGCCCACCGCAAAGAAGTAGCCGAGCACGAGCGCCGTGAACGCGACGATCACTACGAATTTGAGCGCCTGCGCGTTTAGTTCGGTCACGCCTGCGTCCTCACGCGCTTTATCCAGCCCGCGTTGCGCGACCACGGCCCAGCTCAGATCCGGGATCGTGCTATACGTCCCGACCATTTCGGTTTTGTTTCCATTGTCGGCCGACTCGAACCGGCGGAGCGTTTCAGTGGTACGGAGCCCCTTGGGCAGGGCCGTGACTTGCGCAACGACGGGCGAAAACGATTTCGCATCCGAGCCGGGCACAAACTGGCGCGTATCGGGATGCGCCACGATCTGCCCGTTGTGGTCCACGACAAACACCACTCGCCCGCGCACGCTCGTTTCCTGCAAACGCTTCAGGATTCCATCGAGCGAAACCACGGCGGCCAGCATTCCGGAAAATTGGTCGTTTACTTCGAGCGGCACTGCCATCACGAATGCCGGGCGATTCTCCGGGCCGATCGCGAGCGGATCGCTGCGGAAGACCAGAGACTGCAGCGTCGTCGTAAACGCGCGCTGCAGCGCCTTGCTCACAAACGGATCCGAATTGGCCTGAAAATTCCCGGCGCCGCTGCCTTTGGCCTCTTTGCCGACGGCCGTCAGATACAGGATGTTTGGATTGCTGGCGACGAAATTCTCTAGCACGCGCGAGACTTGCGCGGCGTTCTGAGCGCTATCCACCTTATCGATCAAGCCGGTCAGCGCCAGGATCTGCCGTTCGCTGATGAGCTGCTGGTAGAGGTTGGCGTCAAATTGCTGGATTTCTTCGGCGACGGAGCGCGTGACTTCGGTCTGTTGCACGCTCTCCGTATCGGTCAGCTTGGCCTGGCTAAGTTGCAGAACCTGCCGGTGATAGAGCGCGAGGGGCAGCACGCTGACAAGCAGCATGGCGCCCAGCACCAGCCAGAGAATCCTGGGCCGCTGAAAGAAGACCGACTTGAGGCCTGAGAGATTCAATGTTGCGCGGGTCCGATCCATTCAATTTTACGATTTGCCGAGGCAGGTCAGAAGAACGGATTCCCGAGTTGGTGCGCATCCGCTAACGGGCACGCTAATGTCAGGGAATTATTCTTGCTTGAGGGGGCGTTCCATCAGATCGCGGATGGCGTCCTTGGTGACGCGGCCCGCGCTCAGGATGGCGTGGACCTGTTCCGTGATGGGCATTTCGATTCGCGCGCGGCGAGCTAGCTCCAGCGTGGCGGCCGCGCTGCCCACGCCCTCGGCGACTCTGCGCGTTGCACCCAGAATTTCCTTTAGTTCGCGGCCTTTACCAAGCTCGATCCCGACGGAGCGATTTCGGCTAAGCTCGCCCGTGGCCGTGAGGATCAGGTCGCCGGCACCGGCCAGGCCGGAAAGTGTTTCGCGCCGGCCGCCCAGCGCTACCGCTAGGCGCGTCATCTCTGCGAGCCCTCGCGTCACGAGCGCCGCTACCGCATTGCTGCCGAGCTCGAGACCCGTGCAAATTCCCGCAGCAATGGCGATGACGTTTTTCACCGCGCCGGCGATCTCCGCGCCGATCACGTCGTCATTCGTGTAGAGGCGGAATCGCGGGCCGGAAAATTCCTCCTGAATTTCGGACGCAAGCTTTGCATCGCTTGAAGCGAGGACGACGGCCGTCGGCTGCCCGGCGGCAACTTCGAGAGCGAAGCTCGGACCCGTGAGAACCGCGACGCGCGAGGGTAAGGGCAAGCCCATTTCTTCGTTAATCACTTCGCTGATGCGCGAGTGGGTGTCTGGTTCAAGTCCCTTGGTCGCGCTGACAAAAATGGCACCCGGCGCGGCAAGGCGCCGCATCGCGCGATAGATATTTCTCGCGTGGGCCGACGGCATGACGCCAAGAACGATTTCGGCGCCGGCGAGCGCCTTTTCGAGGCTGCCCGTTACCTCGACTTCCGCCGGCAATTCAAAGTCCGGGAGATAAATATCATTCACTCGCCGCACGCAGAGCATTTCGACGACATCACCGCTGTGCGCCCACAATGCCAGCCGGTGCGGGCGCGAGGATCGCGCGAGCGCAATCGCCAGCGCCGTTCCCCAGCCTCCGCCGCCGATGATGGCGATTTTCTTCATGATTTCTTACCACCGATTTCAAAGCGCGGTTCCGTGCCGATTAGGAGGCGTTCGATATTGCCGCGATGTTTGACGATTACCAGCACCGCCGCTAGAAGCGTGCAGAACGTTACCGCCGATGGCGGCGCGTGGCCGGGTGCGTAGAGCAGGTAGACGAGCAGCGGCAACGCGGCGGCGGCCGAAATCGATGCGAGCGATACGTAACGCCAGAACGATGCAACGAGGAAGAACAAAGCGACTGCCGCGACGGTCGCCGGCCAGCAAATCGCGAGGAAGACGCCGAGGGCTGTGGCCACTCCCTTACCCCCTCCGAAGCGAAGCCACACAGGAAAGACATGCCCGAGGATCGCCGCGAGTCCCGCGTACATCATGATGCGGATATTTCCACCCGAAAAACGTCCCGAGAGCCAGACAGCGAGAAATCCTTTTGCGACATCGAGCACCAGCGTCGCGGCTCCGACGGACCAGCCGGACGCGCGCGCAACGTTCGTCGCGCCAATGTTTCCGCTTCCCTGAAAGCGAATGTCACCGCCTCCCGTCGCGCGCACGAGGAGATAACCGAACGGGATCGACCCGAGAAAATATCCCGCGGCGACCAATCCCCACGGATACGAGACGCCCACAATCGCTTCCAGATTCACTCGCGTTCACTCCCGCGCAACGAAAAAGTTCCCAGCCGAGTATATTCCGCCCCGCCCCGTTTCAGCTCGCTTTGATAGAGATGAAACTCGTCTGCCGTGACGCCGCCGAATTCGGGAGCCCCTGATTTTTCGATGGCTGCGCGAAGTGCGTCCAAGCCGCTGGGCGGATCGAACCTCGCGAGCGTCAGGTGAGGAGCGAACGCGCGTTCTTCGTGCGCGATACCAAGGGGATGAAGCGCGGCATCGACCTCCGCCGCGAGCGCGGCGAGTTCCGGCCCGGCTTCGACTCCGGCCCAGAATACGCACGGGCGCCTCGCGTTCGGAAAAAATCCCAGACCACGAAAATTCAAGGCGACGGGCGGACGGGGAGGGACCACCGCGAGCGCCGCTTTGATCTCGGGAACTTTGGCATCGGGAGTATCGCCGATAAATTTCAGCGTGACGTGCAGGCCGTCGATGCGCACCCACCGCGCCTTTGGGCAAGCTGGACGCAACGTGGCGACGATCGCAGCAATGGCGGAGCGCACGCCCTCCGGAATATCCATCGCCACGAAGAGGCGCATGCGGTCACGCCTTCACGTGGTTCTTGGGTTGCGCCGCGTAGAGAAAATACCGCCGGACGAGGTCGAGGGCTGTCTGCGAGGCTTGCCAGCGAATGCGGTCGCGTTCCCCGGGGAACAAAATGCCGCGCTCCTTGCTGCCGGAGGCATCCGCGATGGCGACGTGCACCGTGCCCACAGGTTTTTCCGGAGTACCCCCCGTGGGTCCGGCCACGCCGGTAATTCCAACGCCCAGCGTAGCGCCGGTGCGACGGCGGATCCCATCCGCGAGAGCGATGGCGACTTCAGAGCTGACGGCGCCGCGGGATTCGATGGTCTCCGCGGGCACGTCCACCCACGCGGATTTCAGCAAATTGCTGTAGGAAACGACGCCCCCCAGAAAATAGGCCGAGCTGCCCGCGATGCGCGTCAGTCGTTCCGCGAGCAAGCCGCCCGTGCAGCTTTCCGCCGTGGCGATCGTCGCCTGGCGAATCGTGAGCTCGCGCGCGACGACTTCTTCCATCGATTCGCCGTTCACCGTGAATACCGCTTCGCCGAGAGCGAGCACGATGCTTTCCTGAATTCCCTGAAGCTGGCGTTCGGTTGCTGCGGCGTCCTGCGTCCACGCCCGCAGGTGAATCTGAATTTCACCGGGCGCGGCGAGGATTGTCGTTTGGACGTCGTTGTGGCGTGTGTAAATTGGCGCGATGCGCTGGTCGACGTCGGACTCGCCCATCCCCGCGACGCGCAACTCACGCGCGATCAGGCGCACGCCGGTCGAAAGCCGCGCGATGCGTGGTTCCACCCTGGCGGTGAACATCGCCTTCAACTCGTGCGGCGGCCCGGGAAGAAGAACGACAATTCGCCCGCCCTCCTCGAGCCAAAGCCCGGGCGCGGTGCCGCGATCGTTTTCGAGCACCGTCGCGCCTTCCGGCACCATCGCCTGGCGCAGATTCACTTCGGACATTTTGCGTCCGAGCTTGCGAAAACGCGCTTCGATCATCGCCATCACGGCGGGATCGCGATTGAGTTTCCGGCCAAAGAGATCGGCCACGGCATTTCGTGTGCGATCATCCTCGGTGGGGCCGAGGCCTCCGCTGGCGATTACTAGCTCTGCGCGTTTCGTCGCTTCTTCAAAGGCATTGCGCAGCGGAGCAAGATCGTCGCCGACCACCGTCTTGCGCGTGACTTCGACGCCGAGTTTGTTGAGCTGCGCGGTGAGGAAAAGGGAATTGGTGTCTACCCGGTCCGGGGTCAGCAGTTCCGATCCGACTGCGATGATCTCAGCTTTCATTCGGAGTCAGCGTGGAAGCGGAAGGCCTTCCACATCCCAATCGACGGTAAAGAGCGCGCTGTTGGTGGCCAGGATAGCGCGGAGGCCGGGCAAGAGCGCCAGGCCGACAAGGCCGCTGCCGCCGAGGACCAGTTCGGCCCGCGCATCCGGAGAAATTCGCACGATTCCGCGGCGGCCCTGATACGACGCCGCCACGTACAGATTTCCCTTGCGGTCAAACGCGAGGCCCTGCGGGCGGCCGAGTCCGCGGAAAAACGCGCTGACCTCTCCTTTTTGATTGATGCGATAGACGCGGTCGAAACTGGAAGTCGTCGGGCCTGTGACGAACAGCTCACCGGTAGGACTGAATGCCAGGTGGTACGCCGCGACGGACGGCTCGATTGTGGCAAAAACGAAAATCTGCCGCTCGGGGCTGATTTTGAAAATCGTGCCGCTGCGGTCGCCCACGAAGAGATTGCCGATCGTATCGAAGGCAATCCCGGTCGCGACGCCCATGCCTTCGACCCAAAGCTGCGCGCGGCCGTCCGGCGCCACGCGATGAATCGTGCCGTCGTTTCGGCAGGAGACGTAGAGATATCCGTCGCGATCGAGCGCCAGGCCCGTGGGATTCATCAGCTCGGTGACAAACGGCTTAACGGCGTAGTTGGGTGTGATTTTGTACAGCGAGACCGCGACCTTTTGTCCGCGGTGGCCGCTATAGGTCACGTAGATGTTTCCTTCGATGTCCACGGCGGGATTCGCGACAGGATGAAGGTTGTCAGCAACCTGCAGGCCCAGGTGAAACGCGAACGGCGGGCTGGCCGCGCGCGAGGTTTCAACGCTCACGATGCCGCCCGCCGCGCCTTCGGGCACGCGCGCGATCAAATAATTTTGCGTGGAAATCAAGAGGCTCGCTTCAGTTTCGCCGAAGCGCACGTGCGGCCGCGTGTTAGGGCGGGGAACGAAGCCCGCGCCGTAGATCGTGACGTCGCCGCCGGGTATGCCTGCGCCCGGCTGGATGCGGTCAATGCGCGGAATGCCGTTGGTTTCCAAAGTTCAATCTCAAAGCTCGGAATTCAGATTTCAATCGGTTGCCGTTGCAGGAGTCGCGACCTTGCGGCGGCCGATACTCTAAAGCCCAAGGGCGCGAGCGCCCCAAAGGCACAGCGCGGCGTAAATGCCCGCCACCCAGTCATCCGCCATGATTCCCAAGCCGCCGGGGAGAGATTCAGCTTGCCGCGCAGGAAACGGCTTCCAAATATCGAAGACACGAAAAAGTATAAAGCCCAGCAACAAACTTTTCCAGTTTAACAGTGTGAACGGCGAGAAGTAGGCGATCATCTGGCCGGAGACTTCATCGATTACCACGAACTGTGGATCCTTCGAGCCGGAAAACTCTGACGCTCGATCCGCGACGTAAACGCCCAAAACCGCGATGGCTAAAGTAAACGCGCAATCCAAGACCGACGGGCCCCAGCCAACCGTCCAGAAGCTGACATTTCCCCTGAGCAAGTTGATGTCCCAGTAGCGCGGTACGCCGAGCCATAAGATTGCGATTGAGAGGGATACCCCGCCAAGCGAGCCGAATGTTCCCGGCGCTTTGGGAATGTAGCCAAGCCCGAACGCGGTCGCGATCGCGAGCGAGACGCGCGGCTTGCGTTTCGAGCTATTCGTCGTCGACGTCGGGGGATTCGGGGCGGGCTCGCTCATTCGTTTCGGTCTCTTCCGGTTCCGATTCGTCCATCATGGGCGCGGCTACTTTGTATTTTTCGGTGGCCCAGTTACCCAGGTCGCGCTCGCGGCAGCGCGCGCTGCAGAACGGGAACTCCGCGGTCGTTTCGGAATCGACCGGCTGCTTACAAATCGGGCATTTCACTTTCATAAACCGGTAGGACAGGCTTATAGCCTGTCGGTTTAGTGTTTGCTAGGGACGCGATCACCCCGACAGGCTAGAAGCCTGTCTTACAAAATTCGTAGCGCCGCACCCGTCGATACGCGCTGCACGGGAGCAGTGGCCGCCGGCTGGGCGGCTCGCGGCGGCGGAACATCCAAAATTTCCACCACGCGCCCGACGAGATCATACTCGTGCGTCTCGCTGATTTCCGCCGTGACAACGTCGCCGGGACGCGCGGCGATCGATGATCCCTCGATCTCGATGTCGTTCAGGTACAGCCTGCCATCGATTTCGGGCGCCATGCCTTCGAGCCGAGCTTCCCATACGAGCGGCGTGTCCTTGGACGGTCCTTCGACGAGAGCCGTCATATGCCGTCCGCGAAACCGCCGCAGGTTCCGCGCTGAAATTTTCTGCTGAATTTCCATCAAGCGATTCTGGCGCTCCTTGATGGTGTCCTCATCGACTTTGTCGCCGAGTGCGAAGCTTGCCGCATTGTCCACGTCCGAATAGCCGAATACGCCCATCCAGTCAAATTCCGCAGCCTTTACAAAATCGCACAGCTCGCGGAAATCGGAGTCGGTCTCGCCGGGGAATCCGACGATGAACGAAGTCCGCAAGGCCACGCCGGGAATGGAAGCGCGGATGCGTCCGAGCAATTGGAGAAACGCGTCTCCGTTCGATCCGCGCTTCATGCGCGCAAGGACGTTGCGGCTGGCATGCTGCAGCGGCATGTCCATGTATTTCGCGATGCGCGGGTGCGCGGCGATCGTATCCAGCAGGCGCTGCGTCACGCGGTTCGGATAACAGTACAGCGAGCGCACCCACTGCAAACCTTCGACGCCCGCGAGCCGTTCGAGCAGCACCGCCAGCCCGTCGCGCAGGCCGAGATCCTCGCCGTAGGAAGTCGTGTCCTGCCCGATGAGCGTGACTTCGCGGACGCCAGCCGCGGCGAGATTCTCCGCTTCGCGCACGACGGATTCAAACCGCCGGCTGCGAAATTTTCCGCGCAACTGCGGGATGATGCAGAACGAGCAGGGATGATCGCAGCCCTCCGCGATCTTGATATACGCGGCGTGCTTCGGCGTCGAAAGAATTCGCGGCGTCAGATCGTGGTACAGGTACGAGGGGAGAGAGGCGTCGGCCGCCGCATCCGCGCGCAACTCGCCTTCGACCGCAGCCAAAATATTTTCGATCTCTCCGGTTCCGACAACCGCGTCCACTTCGGGTATCTGCTCGCGAATCTGATCGCGATACCGCTCCACGAGGCATCCGGCCACGATCAGTTTTTTCGCCGCGCCGGTCTTTTTGTATTCAGCCATCTCCAGAATCGCATCGATCGATTCCTTCTGCGCCGGGGCGATGAAGCTGCACGTATTCACGACGAGGACGTCGGCTTCCTCGGCATGAGGAGTGAATTCGTAGCCGTTGCGCGCGAGGACGCCCATCATCACCTCGCTGTCGACAAGGTTCTTCGGGCATCCCAGGCTGATGAATCCGGCTTTAGGCATAAAAAAGCGTCTCGCGGAAGCGGGACGGTATGCTCATTCTAGCATGGAGGATGGCGCTGGGGTGTTCTTCGGGCTACGGCCTTACTTTTTTCGCGAGCGAAGGAACTGGTTCAGGGCGGCAATCAACGACGTGGCGCGCTGCGGGTCGGCGGGCTTCCCCCCGTAGCGAGCCGCCTGATAGATGGAAGTCAGCTCAAAAACGGGAGCTGCAAGATTTCCATCCGGAAGCGAAGTGGCGAATTCCATGGGTGTCTGGCCGGGCGTCTTGCGAAATCCGAATCGCCCGAGGACGTGCAACATTTCCAAGTACTGCATCGTCGCCAGATGAGGAGTCATTTCGCGCGCGGGCAAAACGCGCGTGCGCCACAACACCCCGAGCCTTCGGCGAACTTCCGGCCGCAAGACAATCACGCCGATAACAAACACGCCGAAACATACAAAGAAAACGCTTCGGCCGGCCGGGCTGCGGGAGATCGTTTCCTGCCAAGATCTCAGCTTTTCGGTGGCGTGGCGGCGCGCATCCGTGAAATCAATCCGAATGCGCTCAGCCCAATCCCGCGAGAACCGGCCCAGGTTTTGCGCAACCGTAACCTGGTGGATGAAGTCGTAGTTGACGACCCACTCGCTCCACACCAGCTGGAACCAATCCCAATAGTGCGCCAGCCGCGACATCATGCCCTGCGCGCGCTCGTCGTTCGACGGCGGCGTCGGGTCGAACGTCAGCCAGCCAAAGCCCGGAAAGTAGGCTTCGACCCAACTATGAGCGTCGCTCGCGCGCACCACCAGGTCGCCGGCGACGTCATTATATTCACCCGTTTGGAATCCGTTGACGTATCGCGACGGGATTCCCTGCGTGCGGAGCATAACCGCCATGGCCGCGGCGAAATATTCGCAGTGCCCGGCGCGTTTCTGAAACAGGAAAAACGCGAGCGGATCGGGCTGTGGGGGGCCGCTAAGATCCAGCGTGTATCCGTAGTGCGAGTGGAGGTAGCCTTCGATGGACCGTGCCTTGTCATACGGATTGCCGTCGTGCTGCGTGATTTGCGCAGCCAAATCCGGGATTCGGGAGTCGATCGCGGGCAGTTGCAAATACGATTCGCGGATCGATACGGGATAATTCGATCCCGCGCCGCGAACGGCGGCGGCCGGCGGCGCCGGCACGAGCGAATTCGCCTCGTACTCCATGCGCGCGTACGCGTGATACGGATTGAAAATGGAGCCGGTGAAGTCCTCAAGCAGATAGGAATGCCGCTGCCCGAACGCCGTTCTGCCCGCATCCTCGTTAAAGCGCCCGCGGACGCTTTCCGCTTGATTCGCAAAGAACAGCGCCGTGGTGCCGATGGGTTCCAGGAGCACCGTATAGTGGATTGGATGCGCGTATTTTTGCGTATCCGCATCTTCGGGTTTTAGGTGGAACCAGGCGCCATCCGAGGGCGGCGAGATCGTCGTGGGCTCATGCGGATCGTTGTACCAGCGCTTGCCGTCGAATCGCGTCAGGGCCACGCCGCGCCAGTGCACGCCGTGAGCCGCGTCAAGGCCGCCATCGACCGTCACGCGCATCACGACCATGCTGTTCTTTTTGATCTCGCCGATTTCTCCGAGTTCCACGTCGTCGCTGAAACCGGAAATCATCGTCGGCTGCATCGTGAGGCCGGACATGTAGCCGCCGCTAATGCGCGGCAGAATCAGGAAAATGATCGCTCCCACGGCCAGAGAACCCATCGCGATGCCCGCGGACACGATGCCCAGAGCATTGTGCAACTGAGTCGCGGCGCTCGATCCGGACTCGATTGGCCGAGTGACCGCTCCCTGCGCGCTCCGCCACATTTCCAGAGCCACGAACGTCGAGATTGCAAGCCCTAAAAAGACGAAAAAGAACGCCAGGAACACCGTGTCCACGGTAAGGATGGCGGCGGCCAGCATCGACGAGAAGGCCATCATCGTCAGGAAGAGGTAATCCCGCGTCTTCGTCGCGCTGTACAGCCGCACAATCGTGGCGAAGAGCATCAAGTGGACGGTCGCGAGCAGGGCCGCGTAGAGGCCCGGATTCTGCGCGCCCGCCGCCAACATCCGCGAAACCATCCAAAGATCGAACGGGAAGAAAACGAAGTAGGCAATCGTCAGCCAGCTGGCCGCGCGGTTGGAAATTTCCGGGCCTTTGCCGTGCCACCAACGGTAGCCCTTGTACAGCATGGCGGCCGGGAGCGCGAACATGGTGAACAGGTCCAGTTTTCCGGTCGAGACCAGGGTAAGGACGCCCGTGAGCAGCAGAAAATAAAGGGAGATCTCGAAATGGCGCCGGATCGCGGAGAGATGCGCCGGCATCGTTTCGGCGGGAATTTGGCCGGCGGGGTTCATGGCGCCCAGACCTAAGTTTAGCATTTTCGGGCGGCTCGCGGCACCAGAGGGGCGTATCAAGTAATGGCGCGTTGAGGAGTCTCACCGGTGCTGCCGAGGAGTGCCGGGCTATTTGTTGTCGCGAGCATTCGCGGCGTCCGCGATCTTGCGCGTCGCGTTCGAGATAGGAAGGCGTTGAACCTGGCCAAGGGGAGTGACGCGCCCCCCTCGTACACGCGGCAGGCGCGCAACCCGAATGAGGTACGGCTCAAGGCGGATATTTCGGAAGGTCACCGAATGCCGCGCCGCTGCGAGAGGGGTTAGATTTCCATTCACCTCCACGTCAAATTTTTCGCGCAAATGCCTCGCAAGGGTTGTCCTCTCGTCCGAGCGGGCCGTTTCGACCGCGGGGAATTGCCACATGCGTGAAAAGAGAGCGCCGTCGCCGTTGGGCTGGCGCACGAGCAAGGTGCGCCCGCGAGGATCCAGGAGGACCGCGGCGGCGAGAGTCACATCGATTGTGTCGCGTTTGCTGCGTGCCTGCGGCAGTGTTTCCTCGATGCCAAGCTGGCGGGCGCGACACCAGCGCTCGACAGGACATTCCTCGCAGCGCGGCGATTTTGGCGTGCACACGGTCGCTCCTAGCTCCATCATCGCCTGGTTCCAGTCGCCGGGAGTTTTTCGGGCGAGCGAATCCTGCGCCGTAGCCTCAAGCTTCCGCCACATGCCGGGAGCGCGCAAATCGCCGCGCAGCACACCCAGCCGCGCTAGCACGCGCGCTACATTTCCGTCCAGCACGGCATGCGGTGCGTCATACGCGATACTTAAAACCGCCGCAGCCGTATAGCGTCCGATTCCCGGAAGATCCAGCGCCGATTGAAATTCACGCGGAAACTCGCCCGCGTGCCGCGAGACAATTTCCTTTGCCGCGCGATGCAAATTTCGCGCTCGGCTGTAATAGCCGAGGCCCGCCCAGTTCGCCAGGACGCGATCCTCCCGGGCACTGGCAAGCGCCCTCACATCCGGAAATGCAGCCAGGAATCGTTCGTAGTAGGGAATGACGGCCGCGACGCGCGTCTGTTGCAGCATGATTTCCGACAGCCAGATGCGATAAGGGTCGTGCGTCCGGCGCCACGGCAAGTCGCGCTTGCGCGCTGCAAACCAGGTCAGCAAGCGGCGTCTGAGTTTTGCAATTTCATTCGAGCGAATTTTCAGCAGATTCACGCCCGCGATTTTCGCACATCGGCGGATCGAACAGGAAGCACGCAGCCTGTGCAAACAACGCAGCTCGAATCGATTCGATAGGTCTAGAGTGACTGCACGAACACAAAGTACCCGGTATTCCAGATGTGCGAAGGAATCGTTCCGCGTGGGTGGCACGTCAGCACAATCTTGAAGATATCCGGCGAATCGCCGAGCGAATCGAGGAAGCTCTTGCCCGGTTGCTGCTTGAGCGGCGTAACGCTCGCGAGGTAGCGCAGAATGTCATAGATGATCTCGGCGGCGCCAATGCGCGGCGTGGCGAATCCCGCGGACCGAAACTCCATCACGGAATTGATCTCATAGAAATGCCAGGCAAGACCCGCGCACAGAGTTACGGCGCGCTCAAATTGCTCGGCGGCCTGGGTGTCCGTAAGCTCGGAGCCGACAAACGGATCAAACACCAGCATCACCCTGCGCTCGTCTTCGCGCGCGAATTCCTTCACCTGAAGCGCGCCGGTTCGCGCTGAGGCCTTCCAGTCGACGTGGCGTGCGCTGTCATTGAATTGATAGTCGCGAATCGCGTAGAGGTCGTTGCCTCGCCCGCGCTGGTAGCTCTCCAGTTCGCCTGTGACAAGCGGGAGAATCTCGTAAAACTCTTCCGTGGGTTGAATCTGCGGATAGACGACGACCTCGATGCCGGATTTCAGGCGGCGCGTTTTTTGCAGAAAGCCGAACGGAAACTTGGTGCGCAGTCCAAGCACATCCTGCCGGTAAACGCCTCGGTGGGGAAAGGTCAGCTCAACGTTTTGACGCGCGGCCTGCCCGTGGGGGATATAGGGAAAATAAACCGGGCGATCCAGAATCGGCGGCGCCGGTTGGGCCCGCAGCCTCCTCTTGTCCAGCTCAGCGACGTCGCCGACGAGCGAGATGGAAAACGAGGGCGATATTTGCTTCTGATTGTAAACCTCGGCGATAGCCAGGATCGTGCGCCGAGCGAAAATGTGCTCGGGCAGTTCGAGATTCACCTCGACGCCCCCAAGCGCGATGTGCGAGATCAGGCCCGAAATCAGGATCCCGGCAATCAGGCACGCCAGAACCATGAACAGGAGATTGTTGCCCGTGTTCATCGCGGCGATGGCGACGACAAATATCCCGCCGATGTAGACTTTGCCCTCGAGCGGCACCTTGTAATCGATCTGGTTGGTGAGCCAGCTCAGGGGCGTGCGCCTCGCCAGCGCCGGCACGATCGTCAGCGCCACCCAGCCCGCCAACACCAGCGCCGTCAGAGCGGACACGCCGGCGATAAAAAGATGGCCCTCCTCGGCCGCCGCGCCCGAATAGAGTGCCAGGAAAAGCGCCGCCGCCAGTGCGCCCATGGCGATGGCGAAGCTTCGCCAACTGGGGCGGTCCAGCGTCTGCCGTAGGCGGCTCCCCTGGATTTTGCGCGACACTTCCACCGCTTTTCGGAACAGCGGAGGGCCGACTCGGCGTTCGACGAATTCAGGATTCATTTTCAGGCTTCTTCAGAGGGGAACGGGTGTGGCTTCCATGATCTCGCGAAGAACCATTTCCGCCTGCGTCGATTTCTTCTGCGTGGCGGCGTAGCGTGTGTTGACCACCACGCGATGGGCGAAGACCGGCAGGACGAGATTTTTAAAATCGTCCGGCGTGCAATAGTCGCGCCCTTCCAGGAAGGCGTGGGCCTGCGCCGCTCGCTGCAGCATCAGTAAGCCGCGCGGGCTAACGCCGAGCGTAAGCTGCTCTGAATTGCGCGTGCGCTCGACGATGTCCAGCGCATAGTCGCGCAGGCTGTCATCGACGCGTACTTTTTCGACTGCGCGCTGCATGACTTCGACTTCGTCGGCTTCCATGACCGGCCTGACTTCGGCCGCCGCATTGCGCCCCGAGGCATGCTGCTGCATGATCTCGCGCTCGCTGTCCCGTGAGGGATAACCCATACCGATGCGCAGGATGAAACGATCCAGCTGCGATTCGGGAAGCGGATAGGTCCCATGGTGTTCGATGGGATTCTGGGTGGCCAGCACCATGAACGGCTGCGGGAGCTTGTAGGTGTGATTGTCCACGGTCACTTGCGCTTCGTTCATCGCTTCGAGGAGAGCCGACTGCGTTTTGGGCGTCGTGCGGTTGATTTCATCCGCCAGGATGATGTTGGCGAAAATCGGGCCGGACTTGAAATCGAATCGTTGCTCGATTTGATTGAAGACGCTCGTTCCCACCACGTCCGACGGCAGCAAGTCCGAGGTGAACTGAATTCGCTGGAAGCTGCAGTGGAAGGAATTCGCGAGGGCTTGGGCGAGCGTCGTTTTCCCCACTCCGGGGACGTCCTCGATCAGCAGGTGACCTTTGGCCAGCAGGGCCACCAGAGAAAGGCGGATAACTTCGTCCTTGCCGCGAATCACGCGCGCAATCGAGGCTTGCAGTTGCGCGATTTGGCCTGCCGTTGCCGTGGTCATTGGGTTGAAAATCCCTGTGGCTTCTGCTACAACCGAAGCGGGTCTTGTGGGCGATTAGCTCAGTGGTTAGAGCGCTCGCTTCACACGCGAGAGGTCCAAGGTTCAAGTCCTTGATCGCCCACCACTACCCACGCCTATCTATGTTGCCATCTTTTCCCGAAATCTC
>Ga0210394_10003287_pt1 | contig 20597 bp, 14 predicted proteins | sample IncBWC12MmetaG_FD_160121 | JGI IMG/M metagenome (GOLD analysis project Ga0210394, IMG submission 160121) | Forest soil microbial communities from Barre Woods Harvard Forest LTER site, Petersham, Massachusetts, United States - Inc-BW-C-12-M | ecosystem: Environmental > Terrestrial > Soil >...
GACCAGTTGGTTTTCCGGCGCGCCATTGTCCCGCGGCGTCTACTACGATCCGGTCAGCCTGGCGTTTCAACCCAAAGTTGCCCGTATTGAAGCGTCGGATCACCTGAGCATATTTTACGAATGGACCGGCGGTCAATTAGGCTCGGTCCATGCCAAACACGAGGAAAAGCAAACGGGCGCCAACATCATGAGAACGGCTGCCGCGGCCGCGGTCGCGGCGGGAGGTATGACGGCAACAGCCAATTGGAAGACCGCCCAACGCGAAACTAACGATTTCTACTTCAACTACTACGAGGACACGCCGCAGATTCTCAAAGTGAGCCGCGAAAAGGCCGTGGTCAAGAGCAGGACCATCCCCATCACCTTCCCCGGAATCGGAATCTTCGGCCCCTTCGCCGGGATCGGCGCGATCGGGGCCCTGGGAAGTATTACCTCCGCCGTGAAGATGACCAGCCTCGCGGGTAAAGGAGGAATCGGAGCCCTGGGAGCGCTCAGCACGCCCGGAGGTATCCCGGGAATGGGAAGCCTCGGCGGTCTCGGCGGAATGGGAGGAATGGGAGGAGCGGCGAATTCAGCTATCTTGAGCAGATTGGCGGGATCCGGCCGCATGTCCGGACTGACCGGGTTCTCCTCTTTGAATACCGGCCGTCCGCTGTTGCCTCAACAGAAGTATTCGGTGGTTTCCGACCCGGATGGAGGGTCTTCAGCGGGTTTCCTGACCTTGTGGAATAGTCCGCGCCTGGATACCCGCCTGGCGTACAAAATGACCGGCAAGCGCGCGGCCATCGGTTTTTCGGGCAACGCCTATTTCCACCCATTCGCCTGGGACGCGATTCATTTGTTCGAGCTCGATTACGACGAGCAGGGCCGCGTGCTTCACGCGTGGGAGCTGGATAATCCGAGTGCTCCCCGGCTGGACTTCGCCTGGGATGGGCAAAGACTTATGAAAGTCACCGGACACGACAGCGGCGGCGCAGTGGTCTACAGCCGCACTCTGAACTACTCCGGCGATCGATTGACCGGAGAGGCGATCTCCGGCGCGGGCGGCACGTCGCACATCGAATACAAGTACGACAAACAGGGACGGATGGTGGAGGCCAACGCCAACGCGGACCGCTCGATGGACGGCCGTTCCCGCAAAATTTATTTCGTCGAGGAAGACAAGGGGAGGCGATGAATATGCGCTTAATCATATGGATCGTGTGCTCGTCTGTTGCCGTTTACGCACAGAGCGCAACCGACGCGCCGAAGCGGACAGTGTTCGACAGCAAGGGGGCGACTCTCAAGAAGCCGGAGCCGACGCCAGCGGAGGCGGCCAAGCCGCGGAACGTCGCGGCCCCCGAAAATACGCAAGGCGCAAGTCCGCGAGCGCTGGATTCTTTGGGCTCTTCCCTTGAAGATCTGAATGGGATTCGCGATAGTAACGTGCGGGGGCTCACAAAGGATGGCTGCGCGCCGGAAGTATCGGCCCGTATCGCGGATCTGAAAACCAGGCTTCGGGCCGTGACAGGCGTGCCGGATGCAGCCGAAAAGAACAGCAGCAGGGCAGGTGACGATGCGGGGTCTGAGACCCTTGCGTTGGCCTCAAACTGGTTCAAATCAAGCAGCGCCGGTTCATCCTTAGATACGAAGAATAAGTCGAACGAACTGCTGGATTCGGTGCTGCCGGACAGCCCGGCGAGAAAGCCGGCGGATTTGAGAGCGGAGAATCGGGACGCCGCGGGTCTTAAGACCGAGATCGAGCATCTGCTGGCGACGTGCCCTGGGGCCAAGCGGTGAAGGCCATGCGAAGGTTAATTGCTTTGCTATTCGTGACGGTCGTTGCCGTTGGTCAAGATCTCTCAGCGCCTCCCCAGGCTGCGATTCCCATCGTTACGGTCAGCGTGGCTCCGCTCGCGCCGCCTGACCTCAATTCGCCCTACGCCTCGCCACGCGATGGAGCGCGGCATCGGCTACAGGCTACGCTTTCAGATCTAGCGGCGACGCGAAACGTCAAAGAAGCGCTGCGGGGTTTTGCCGAAGCTCTTCTGACGGATCGAACCTACGCTGTTGCCGCCTTCGACCTGGGTATCCTCGCCGCGATCGCGGAAAAATGGGATGACTCGGCCGGCGCCTTCGAGGAAGTGGTGCGCCTGGATCCCAATGGACTGGGAGCGTCGGCTGCGCCGCAGCTCGAGCGTGTGCGCATGATCGCGGCCCTTGAGAAAACCGTACAGGGCAAGCGCAAGCGGCGCTACGATGAGGCTCTTTTGGAGATCCTCGATAGATCACCTGTCCTGTCATTCTCGGAAGCCAACTCCGCACTCGCGGAGTTGGGGCGCGTGGATCCCAAGCGCTGGGAAGCGCCAACTCTTTTAGCGGGATTGAACGGCGACGGGCGCGGCTATGAAACCGCGGCCAAATTTCTGGAAATCGCGGCTTCGAATGCCACCGATCCGGCGGTCAAGTCAAAACTGGACGCCGCGCTTCGGGCGGCCGAGCGAGAGCTGCAATACGCATCGACGCGTTCCGGGGCTGAGGCTGCCGCGGATGCCGGCGACTATGCCAAGGCCGCGGAACTTTATCAAGCGGCGTGGACCGCGGTGCCGGCTCGCACCATGAATGGCCTCGATGCCGCGTCCGCTCTGCTCCTCTGCGACGACTCTCCCAAAGCGTCCGCTCTGCTTGCGCGTCTGCGTGACAGCGGGGACTCCAACGCCGGCGGTTTGGCCGCGGCCATGCTGAAGGAACTCGAACCAATCGAGCCCGCCGCGAAGACTCTTTCGAGTGATGCGTCACAATTCTTCCACGATTCCGGTCCAGGCGAACCCGTTCGCATCGCGATGTTGATTCCCGCGGTGGATCGGAGGCCTCTGGATCTTTATACGCGTCCGCTCCCGAAGCTGGTAGACGATCCGGAACCCGTTATCCTTCTGTCGTCGCTCGCCCTGGAACCTCTTGGAGGCGCCCCGACACTGCCCGCGTTGGCGACGCCATCGATTGCGGGAGAGAGCCCGTGGCGGGAACTCGCAGCGCTCAAGGGCGCCACTCAAGTAGCTTCTCCAGCGGCGCGAACGTTGCAAACGGCGGATCTCGCCGGCGATTCAGTTCCGGGGCGGCTTCTGCAAGTGACCAGCGAACCGGCCGGGGCCCGCATTTTCATAAGCGGCGCACCTAATGCAACGTGCGAAGCCCCCTGCAATATTCGGTTCCCGGCCGGTGAGTATGTCGTTCGCCTCAGTCTGCCGGGGTACCAGGACGCCGAACAAACCATCCAGATCACGAACGAGATCCAGGATCTTGCCGTTCCGCTGACCGTTACCCGCGGCAGTGTCATTGTAGAGACTCCGGTTCACGCAACGCTGAAGGTCAATGGGACGCTTGTCGACGCTCAATCGCCTGCGGAACTGTCCTTCTCACCCGGCCTCTATCGGATCGGCGCCGATTTCGGATCGTCCACCAGCGAGCGCTTTTTATTGATAAAGCCCGGTGCTCATTTACGGCTTCAGTTGCACCCATAGTCGGTGAATCGCTAACGATTCGGATACAATGTTGACATGCGTGCACTGTTGCGAACTTGTCTATTAGCAGGTTCGGTTCTCGCGCAGACTGGAAAGTTCGGCGGCTTCACTAATTCCGACGACGTGGGCTCCCCTCCCCTTCAAGGGTCGGCGGAATTTGACGCCTCCACGGGGAATTACAAAATTACGGGCTCCGGCACCGATATCTGGGGCAAGGCGGACCAGTTTCATTACGTTTGGCGGGAAATGTCCGGGAACTTTGCCGTTACCGCCTCAGCGAAATTCCTCACCGACGGAATCGGACACCGCAAGGCGGTCATCATGCTGCGCAAGAGTCTTGACGCCGATTCGCCGCATGTCCAACTCGCCATCCACGGCGACGGCACGCCGGCGGTTCAGTTCCGCAACACCAAGGCCGACAACACGAACACTGTCGATTTTCCGGTAGAAGGTCCTGGGACGTGGAAGCTGAAGCTTATCCGGCAGGGTACGACCATCACCGTGTGGATCGCCAAGGACGGCGCGTCCCTGAGGGAATTGGGCCACACCGCGAATCAATTGGGCAGCCCGGTATTAGTGGGACTCGGGGTGAGCTCGCATACGCAGGAGGCGACGAATACTGTGTTGTTTTCGGATGTATCGGTGGAACAACTGAAGTAACGCGGGTTCACACTATGCGCTTTCTATCGCTTCTCTGCCTGCTGTCTGCTTCGGCTTTCGCCCAGGGCGGGAACCTGGGCATCTTTACCAATTCCGGCGATGTCGGCGGTCCTGCGCTCAAAGGGTCCGCCGGGTTTTCTGAAGGACAGTACCGGATCACCGGCGCTGGAGCGAACATCTGGGCCAAGCAGGATCAGTTTCAATATGTCTGGCGGGAGATGACCGGCAACTTCACGGTCACGGCCACGATGCGATTCCTCGGCCAGGGAGCAGCCCACCGCAAAGCGGGGATCATGGTCCGCCAGTCTCAGGACACGGACGCGACCTACGCCGACATCGTGATCCACGGCAACGGGATGCCGGGGCTCCAGTGGCGGAGCAAGCCGGGTGAAGACACCAACGCGTTCGATCTCCCGTTCGACGGTCCAGCCACGTTCAGGATGAAGCTGGTCCGAACAGGCGTCAGGATTTACATGTACCTCGGCAAGGATGGCGCTGAGCCGAAGGAAATTGCACACACCGAGGTTTCGTTCCACAACCCGGTCCTGGTGGGACTTGTGGTCTGCTCGCATCAAGCGGACGCGTCGGATACTGTCGTATTTTCAGATGTCTCGGTGGAGGCGCAAGCTCCGCCGGCGGCAAAAGCGCAGTGACGTCTGCCCGCATGCTCACGCATGGCGGTTCAACCGCCAGTCGGGGGTCAATCGAAGAACTCGTCTAACCCATGCGTCAGCTTGGGGTTCGGTCGGTTATCGAAATAGCGCCAAGCTGACGAGTCTGTGTGAAAACCCGGGCGTTGACCGCTCCCGGTGGTCGCGGTTCTTTTTCCAGCCTTGGGGATTCATCGAGATAAATAGAACCGCGACCACCGGGAGCGGTCAGCACCGGAGTTTTTACACACGCTCTGACGCATGGGGCTGGGCCCGCGGTTTACTTCGTAAACATCGGAAGAGGCGTCATCGGGGAAGGCATCCCGTCGACGGTGTGGTCTTCCATCAGTTCGACGCGCATTCCGTCCGGGTCGAACAGATTGCACTGCCGCTTGTGGTTCTTGCCGGTTTTTGCCGAAATCTCCCGCTTATAATCCTTGCGCGCCGGGTTGGCGTTCAGCTTGGCAATGGCCGCATCCATGTCGGAAACTTCAAGGGCGATATGGTAGACGGTGCCGTATCGTTCCGGCGTGGTCGGGCGCGCGCCGAGAATGAACTCGACGTAATCGCTGCCCTCGGGAACCATCAGGTTCGAATAGCTCGCGGCTTTGTCGTCGGCGCTGCCGCGCCAGAATTCGCGGAAGCCGAGAATATCCTCATAGTAGCGGGCGGTCTCGGGCTTCGAGACGTAGAAGCCGACATGCAGCATGCGGGTGGAGATGCGTTTGTCGGACATGTCTTTTCCCGCGTGCAGCATGCTTTCGCCGTCGGGCGTATATTGGGTGACGTCGATGCGATTGCCATCGGGGTCCTCGAGTCCGGTGCCGATGTTGCGAATTCTCCCGCGAGCGGCGGGCTTGTCCGATGCCTTATAGCCCTTCGACTTGACGTACCTGCGCAGGGCATCGGCGTCGTCGGTTTCGAGCGCCAGATGCACGAACCGGGGTTCGGTCGGACTTGCTTCCGGGGACAGCTCGACATATTGGCGGTCGTTAATCTTGATGAAGGCCATAATCAGCTTGCCGTCGGTGACGATGTCGAACGGCTCGCTGAAGCCGAGGAAATCCTTATAGAAATGACGGGAGGCCTCCATGTCGTGGACGCGGAAGTCGACGTGGGGCATACCTACGATGCGCGGACGCCCCTCCTGTTGCGCGATCAGCACGGCTCCGCTCAGCAGCAGAACCGGCAGTGTGAATTTCATCGGAAGTCGCATATATTCTCCTTCTGCGGGTGATTTTAGAACTGGAGCCGGAGCATCGCCTGGATGCGCCTGGGGACATTCATCTGGGCGGTCACGGTTCCGAACGCCGAACTGGTGGGCGTGACATTCGGGGCGGCGAACGATACCTGGTTGTAGAGGTTCAGGAAGTCGCCGCGAATCTCCAGGCGCACTTTCTCGTGGATCGTTACATGCTTTAGCAAAGACGCGTCCGAGGAGTTATACGCGGCGCTGCGAACGTGGCCGACGGTGGGAGAAAGAGTGATCAGATTATCGGCGAGTTGTTGTGCGGCGTTGCGGTTAAACACGCTGGTATTGAACCATTGGGCGGCGCTGCGCTTGTCGCTCGAAAGGGCGATGTCGCTCGCGCTACCCGTCAAGAGGACGTCGCCGAAAAGAACCGGCGCGCCGCTCTGGTAGACGTAGATGTAGGAAAGGTCCCAGCCACCGAAAACAGGCTCCAGGAATTTGCTCATTCCGGAGAAAAACCTGCGATTCCGGCCGAACGGTAACTGATACACGGAGCTTACGGCCAAGTGGTGCGGATAGTCCTGGGGCGAGAGGTATTTAGCGGCGTTGGCGTCCCCTGCGTTCAGAAGCGTGTTGGCCACCAGGTACTTCGACCAGGTGTAGGTCAGCGCGACCAGGTAGCCGTGAGTGAACCGCTTCTCGAACTTGGCGTTCAGCGCGTCGTACCAACTTTTTCCGTCGTATGTGTAATATGTAATCGCGCTGAACTGCGGGAATTGCTCGATCAGCTGCGGGCGCGAAACAACCGAACCCGACAAATTGGTGCCCACGAACTGCGGGATACCGGAAAAAGGATTCGGCAAATTGGCGCTCAAATAGTTGATGGCGGCGGTATCGCGCGTTGGGAGCGTGCTCAGGTACTGGTCGGCCAAGGGCTTCAAGGACCGGGCCACTTCCAGATCGCCGCCGCGGCTTCCCAGGTATCCGGCGCCGAAAACAAATCCCCCGGGAATTTCACGCTCGATGCCGATCTCGTACTTCAGCAGCCGGGACGCATGCGGATTGGGATTGAAGTAGCTGATAGCATTGCCGAGATAGGTCTGCGCTCCGAGCGAAGATCCAGTAGGTTGCAGAATCCCGTTCGGAAACGGGTTCGAAAGCGAGGAGGCGAACGTAAGGCCGCCATCGTTCGTCGTGACCATGTTGGTCAATTGCGTGAAGCCGGTCTGAATCGCGTCTTGCAGCCTTACTCCCAGCGATCCGTAAAACACGCCGACGCCGCCCCGGATCACGGTCTTCGAATTCGGACTGTAGGCGAAGCCGACGCGCGGCATGAACTCCGTGGTCTCCGCGTTATAAAAGGTTCGCGGCTGACCGTTGATTCCGGCAAACGTCAATCCGCCCTGCGGCAGGAATTGCGACGCGCTGACCTCCGGCGTGGGATTCTTCGCGTACGCCGCCTCTGCTTGCGCCGCAAAGGGGAACGTCAAAGTAGGATCGAAGCCGCGCACGGACCGGTTATATCGCTCCGTCACCGGGGTTTCCAACTCGTACCTCAGCCCGATGTTGACGTTCAGCTTGCGGGTGATTTTCCAATCGTCCTGGATGAAGCCGGAGAAGACTTTGTTGCTCTCGGCGAAGTTTAAAATGGACGGCACCGTGACGGTCCCGCCCGCAATGCCGTACTCAAATGCGGCGAGCCCTTGTCCGATCGGCGCCGCCGCGGCGGTGCTCAACGGCCCTACGGTGTAGGCTGAAGTGGCGCTGAGCGAAAAAGGCGTCGCGCCATTGGTCGGCGACACGCCCGTTCGATTCTCCGGATCGAACCGGAACTCGCCTCCAAACTTGAGCTGGTGAACGCCCACAACTTTATAGAGGGTCACCGCGGCGGCGCGGGTCTCCGTATTTTTATAGAGCGGCGAGCGGTCTCCGAAGGATGTGTATCCGGGAATGGTAACCGTGGGGAACTCCCTTTCGGCCGGCAGAATCGTATTTTGCAGGTAGGCCGGGAATCCCGCGCCTGTCAGGCTGAAAGCCGCGCCGGCTGCATTCGGGCCCTGAGCGCGCACAAAACTGCTGTCGCTGATCCGCACATCCATGTTCAGATTCGGGCCGAACGAGTAGTTTTCGGCGAGAGCGAAGCCGAGGGATTTCTGCCAGAAAACCGCCCCCTCCGACGGATTGTCAAATCCGAAATAGTCGACGGAGTGGTTGTCGTTCCGGTTGGTATTCAGGCGAAACATCAGCCGGTTCCTGTCGCTCAGGTTCTCATCGAATTTGTAGACCATGGAATGGTAGACCACGCGGCTGGGCCAATTGGACCGGTCCAGATTGTTGGTTCCGTTGACGGTGCCCGGCTGTTCGGGCAACGGATAATAGCTCAAAAGGTTTAGAGCAACCGGGTTCAGCAGGTTCTTGGGAATGACGTTACCGGCCAGGGGCGCGTTGGTGTACAATCCTCCGGCGGCCGGCGTCCGGCTGAAGGGATCGTAAATCTGATAGATGCTGCCGAGAGCCAGGAGAGCGGAAAAGTCCCCGTTTCGTTCGGCTGCTGTGGGAACCGTGGCGACGATTCCGCCGGCCGTTCCGCCGGCCGCTACCGACTTATCCCAGTTGTATCCAAAGAGGAAAAACGTGCGATTCTTCCCGTTATAAATTTTGGGGATGATCACCGGCCCGCTGATATATCCGCCCGGATTGGTGAGGTTGAGGTTTTGACGCGGCTGCCCGGCGGCGTTGGCGAAGAACAGATTGGCGTCGCCCTGGGTGATCTCTTTGCCGAAGTATGCACTGCCGTGCAGTTGGTTGGTTCCCGACTTGAGGCTCACATTCACGACGCCGCCTTCGGTCTGCCCGGTCGAAACGTCAAACGTCGCGGTCTGTACCTTAAACTCCGCCACGACATCGGACATAGGCGACCAAGCCTGGGCGACCGTGCTGCGCGCTTCGTCGTGGTCGGTATTACTCGCGCCATCGAGCGTATATTCGTTGCGATTCGAAGGTGAACCTGCCATCGCATAAGCTGAGTTGAGAGGCTGCCACGGCTGGTCCTTCGCCGGCTGATCGGTAAAAGCCACGCCGTTGCCGAGGCGGATGATGTTGTCGACATCTCCGAGGTGAATGGGAAGTTCCAGCACCTCGGTCGATTGAATCACGCGCCCGACGGTCGCGTTCGCGCTGTCGAGCAGCGATGCATCCGCGGTGACCGTCACGGTATCCGCCTGGCTGCCAACCTCCAGCGCGAGGTTGAGTTCGACGCGGTCGTTCACGCTCAGCGTGATGCCGCTTCGGACCAGGCTCTTGAAACCCGACTTTTCCGCTGTAATCCTGTACTGCCCGGGAATGAGGAACGAGGAGAAGTAGTTTCCTTCGGCGTTGGTCTCAGTTTTCACAGTTACACCGGTCTCGAGGTTGGTTAAGGAAACATTGGCCGCGGGAATGACCGCGCCACTGCTATCGGTGACCCGGCCTACGACCGTGGCACGGGACTCCTGGGACCAGCCCGGCTGGATGCTAAACAGAATCGCTGAAACGACCTGCGCTGCGACAAGGCTGCGAGTAGACATTTTTGTTCTCCTCACGCTGAGCGGACGACTTTGTCCGAATCGCCATCGACTCCTTCCACGATCCACAGACGCGGTTGTCTGGAGTCACTCGGTTAGTATACAGCGTCGGCGATGCTCCACTCGCGGTGGCATCCCTTTCATTTAAAACGAACCAATCCCCCGGCTTGGATGGCTTTTGGGCGTCTTGTTGGGGTTCTGGGTACTCCATGTCGCGACGCCGATTCATCGGGGGTCGTAATGCGGAAGACTGCGGAAACGAAATATACAGCCGTTTGCAATGAAACGGCGTCTGCCGTTGACGCATTATATAGTATGACTGACCAAATCGAAGCGGTGGAAGATGGGAAGCTTCAGTTCGCGCGTCAACTCTACGACGAGTTTCTGGAGAGTCGCGGAGAGGACCATCGGGACACTCGACTATTGCAGAAGTACATACTGACGTTAACCAACCGGGCCAAAACCCCGGCGCCTGCAGAGCGCCAACTTTTCGATTGATTTCTATCGGCTTTGGTCCTATTAAAAGAACCCCCACTCGCTGTCCTTTCCAGCAAGTGGCGCTTGCGGGGCTCGGCGCCCGCTGCGCGGGGGCGCCGCTGGCAATGCTCCTCGCCAGGTAAGGGGCCAACGTCTTGTTGGTAGACCGCGCAACGTTTCCCCGCTACATTCCTCACGGTCACTTTATTCACAGACATGGACCGCGGAGGCTCAGGAACTGCTGGACAAGGTCGCATTGCGGACACCGGGCGGTCAGTAGTATAATCTTCGACCTGGAGATTCGTCCCTCGCAAAAGATTTCGGTCTTGGGAAGGAGGGAAGGAAACTGCAGTTGCGGTTTGAGGCGTTCAACACGCTGAATCGCTGTCAATTTAGCGGACCGAGCTTGTCCCCGACATCCCTGACCTTCGCTACGATCACCGCGCAAGCGAACAGCCCCCGCACGCTACAGTCTGGTATAAGATTTGTTTGGTAAAGGTGTGAATAAGGTAAGGGAGACGGCAAACGCGTCCAGGAGAGAAATATTAAATGAGTCAAGATAAACTGAATGTTGCCATTGTCGGCCTGGGGTTCGGTAAGGAATTCATTCCCATTTATCAGAACCACCCCCAGGCGAACATGTACGCGATTTGCCAGCGGACGAAGGAGAAACTGAACGAGGTCGGCGACCAGTACAAGGTAAGCAAGCGCTACGAAAGTTTCGAGGAATTGATTGAGGATCCTCGTGTGGATGCGGTCCACATCAATTCGCCCATCCACTTGCATGCCCCTCAAAGTATTGCCGCGCTGGAGGCGGGCAAACACGTTGCCTGTACGGTCCCGGCTGCCACGACCGTAAGCGATTGTCGAGCCATTGTGAAGGCGGCGACCGCCGCGGGTAAGAATTATATGATGATGGAGACTGCCATCTATACTCGTGAGTTTTTGTTTGTCCGTGAGCTTCGGGACAGCGGCAGGTTGGGACGCATTCAGTTCATGCGCGGATCCCACCAGCAGGAGATGGCAGGTTGGCCAGGTTACTGGGAAGGCCTCCCACCGATGCACTATGCTACTCACGCTGTGAGCCCGTGCCTCGCGCTGGTGCGGGGCGAGGCTGAGTTCGTCAGTTGCTTCGGTTCCGGACGGATTGAAGACCGGCTGATCGCTAAATATGGATCGCCGTTCGCCGTCGAAAGTGCGTTGTTTAAAGTGCGCAACCAGCAACTGGCCTTTGAAGTAACTCGTTCCTTGTTCGAAACCGCGCGACAATATCGCGAGAGTTTCGATGTCTATGGAGACAAGGTTGCGTTCGAATGGACCCAAGTTGAAAACGAAGATCCTATTATTCACATTGGCGAGAAGCCTGAGCGCGCGCCGATACCGGATTACGGCCGCCTGCTCCCAGCGCCCATACAGCGTTTCACCACGAAAGGCGTCTACGACGAAGGGAACGCGCACCTGTCCTTCATACAGGGAGGAGGCCACGGCGGGTCCCATCCACACCTGGTGCATGAGTTCGTGTCGAGCATCGTCGAAGGCCGACCCTCGTTTCCCGACGTATATCAATCCGTGAATTGGACGTGTGCCGGTATCTGCGCCCATGAATCCGCAATGCAGGACGGCAGGAAAGTGGCGCTTCCGGATTTCCGCGCGGAATCGGCATGAACATGGATAAATATCCGGACTATATTTCGCGCGCCGTGCCGAATCCGGCTCAAAACCGGGCGCCGTGGTATGCCAACACGGCGCCGAGCTACGCGGGAATATTTCTTTGGATCGTGTTCTATCAGGCTCTCGGCGGGCAAACGATCCGGTATGCGGGTTGGGGCGTTTGCCTGGCGGCGCTGGTAGTCGCGGGTTTGCTGTGCCACTTCTTGTATTATTTCGTTCCGGCACTGCTGGGAATGAAGACCGGGTATCCGCTTTACGTCATCGGAAGTTCCACGTTTGGAACCGCGGGTGGTTACGTAATGCCGGGGCTTCTCATGGGCCTGCTTCAAATCGGCTGGTTCGCGGTCGGGTCGTTCATCGCGACTGATTTCATCCTGAAAGGCCTGGGCGTTGCCTCCGTGCCTGGTACCATTCCATTCATCGTTGTGGGAGTGATATGGGGCTACGCGATGGCCTATATCGGTGTGAAGGGCATTCGATACGTCGGCAAGGTCTCGCTACTCCTGAATTGCATCCCGCTGGTAATGTTAGTCGTAGTTTTCTTTCAAACGGCGGCCGGTCTCGGCCATTATGAGCCGAAGCCAGCGGAAACCGACAATTATGGAGCCTTCAAGGTACTGGTGGCCATCGTATTGGGATTCTTCGCTACCGGGGGTGCCGCGGGGGCCGATTTCGGTATGAATAGCCGTGATGGAAAAGACGTCAAGTGGGGCGGCTTAGTGGGCATTACGCTGGCGACTGTGTTTGCGGGCGGGCTTGCATTGCTTTCCGTCGCGGGTGCGCACGGCCTGAATCCGGGGCTAACAGGTTATCAGTACGACGACGTGGTTCGCCAGATCGGTGGCCCCGTAGCCACCGCGATGTTCTTCCTCTTTGCGTTGGCCTCGATTCCTCCCGCCTGCTTCTGCTCTTTCATTATCGGTAACAGCTTTTCAACCATGATCCCGACCGTTTCACGTTTCGCCTCGACCATGGTGGGAGCTACCGTGGCGATCATTCTGTCGGTAACCGGTGCCGCCAGCGATCTCATCGGGTTCTTCGGCATCGTTGGAGCTTCGTTCAGTCCGATCTGCGGTGCGATCGCGGCGGATTATCTGCTAAGCGGCCGGAAGTGGGCGGGACCAAGGCGAGGGGTAAACTGGGCCGGATACGGAGCCTGGGCCGCTGGATTCCTGGTTGGAATCTTACCGAACCTGCCCATTTCCCAGGCAATGAAAAACCTTTCTCAACCTGCCCCTTTGTATAGCTTCATCGTGGGCTTCGTCGTATATATCGCTCTCGCAAAGGCTGGTCTGGAGCCTCATAAGGCTATAGGAAGCGTCCAACCTGATGAGGCGGCGAATCATTCTTCGCCGTAGTCGACAGGAGTTAGGCGTGTCTTTGAGATTTATGAAATATGCTGTGATGAGCGCCGGAATCACGGCCTTGTTATTCGGAACGGCGATATGGTCCGCCGCCCAGCAGGCGGGGGGGAGAGCAGGCAATGTGCCTCCCGGCATCGCCCCGACGACTGTCGAATGGCCCGTTCTTCGCGGTGACCCAGGCGGCGGCCAACACGCCGATTTGGGCCAAATCAACGCAGCCAATGTTCACAAGCTCAAGATCGCCTGGGAGTTCCATACCGGTGACGCGGTCGGTGGCAGAGGCGGCTCCATGTACGCCAACCCGCTTATCGTAGACGGGGTGATGTACATATCGACCGCGAAGAATAACGCCGAGGCGATCGACGCTCGAACGGGACGCTTGATCTGGAAATTCGATGCATCCAAATACAATGCGAACAATGCGGTGGTCACGCTCCGAAACCGCGGAGTCACCTATTGGAAAGGGGCCGAAGGGGTCAGGATTTTCGCATTTTGCAAGGACCGGGCTTATGCATTGGACGCGAAGACGGGTGCGCTGATCACTTCGTTTGGCACCGGCGGATTTATCGACCTGCGGCAACATCTGGAAGTCGACCCGGAAACAGTGACCCTCGAAATGACGACGCCTGGAGCCGTGTATAAGAATTTCCTCATTGTACCTTCCCGAGTAAACGAGACTTATGGTTCGTCGCCGGGCCATATTCGGGCCTATGACACTGTGACCGGTGAGTTTAAATGGATATTTCATACGATCCCATTCGAGGGCGAGCCCGGCTACGAGACGTGGAACTGGGTCAAAGGGGAAACATACGGGGGCGCAAATCCATGGGGTGGAATTACCATTGACGAAAAGCGGGGATGGGCATTTGCGGCGACCGGCTCGACTACGGAGGATTACTATGGAGGTTTTCGCATAGGCGCCGATTTGTATGCAAATTGCGTGTTGGCCCTGGACGCGACTACGGGCAGGCGGATTTGGCATTTCCAAACCGTGCATCACGACCTTTTCGATTTTGATAATCCTCCCGCGCCAATTTTGGTCACGCTGCATCCGCCAGGGGGTCCAGCGAAGGACGTCGTGGTCCAAGGGAATAAGAGCGGCTACACCTTTGTATTGGATCGCGACACGGGAACACCGGTGTTCCCGGTGACGGAAATTCCGGCGCCGCGGTCCAGCGTTCCGGGCGAAGAAACATATCCGACGCAGCCGACACCTTCCAAGCCGAGACCGCTAGTCAGGCAAATCACTACCGAGGCGGACCTGACGAATATATCGCCGGAAGCGCACGCGTTTGCCTTGGAGCAGTTCAAACGATATGACTCGGGGCCTGTTTTTACTCCGGCGAGTTTACGGGGGACTATCATGACTCCGGGATGGTTTGGGGGGGAACAGTGGGGCGGAGGTTCTTTCGACCCCATGACCAACGTTCTCTTTGTGAACTCAAACGAGTCTCCATCGATAGGTACGATTCGGCAGGTCTACCAAGTGGGTCCTGGTGGGCGAGTGATACCAGCGGAACTGGGCCGCCAGATTTATGAGGGTAGCTGCATGGCGTGTCACGGGCCTAACCGCGACGCAGTTCCCGGAACATCGCTGGTCAATATACTCGACCGAAAAAAACCGCCGGAGATTCAGGAAATTATACGCAGCGGTCGAGCTGCCATGCCTGCCTTCAATCTTCGCCCCCAGGAAATCGCTGGCGTGATCGAATTCCTGAAAACCGCTCCTGGTAAGGATATGAAGGACACCCATGGTGAGGCTCGGGTCCGGTACGCGTCGGGGGGAACCAGGCAGTTTTCAGATCCGGATGGACACCCCGCGATCGCCCCGCCCTGGGGCGAACTCACCGCCATCAATTTAGTCACCGGAGATTTTATGTGGAGGGTTCCGCTCGGGGAATACCCTGACCTCGTCAAAAAGGGGATTCGCAACACGGGCACACTTAATTTCGGAGGTCCTGTGTCAACGGCGGGGGGCATTGTTTTTATCGCAGCTACCGCCGACGAAAAGTTCCGCGCATTCGAAACGCACTCGGGCAGAATCTTGTGGGAAGCACAGCTACCGGCCGGCGGGTACGCCACCCCGTCTGTCTATATGCTGGACGGTAAGGAATATGTAGTCATCTCCGCAGGCGGAGGCGGTAAGAATGGCACGAAGGGAGGCGATTCGATTGTCGCGTTCGCACTACCCGACGATGGGAACGTACCTGACAACACCGGGCTTAACCTCGCAAAGTCGGCGGATGGCTGGATCAGTCTTTTCGATGGCAAGTCTCTCGATGGATGGGTTCATTTGAACGGCTGGCACACGTACGATGTTGAAGATGGCGCTATTGTGGGCCGCACGATGGCGGGCAGTCTGAATTCGTTCCTCTGTACAACGTCAGAGTGGGCCGATTTCGACTTAGAACTTGAAACGACCGTGGGCACGGTGACGAATCAAGGGATACAATTCCGCACCTCGACCCGCCCTGTTACTCTTCAAGGGGGGCGTGGAGGTTGGGAAAGCCAGGCAGGACGGATATACGGACCGCAAGCGGAAGTCAGGAGGTTCTACCCGGGACAGCAGACCACCGGCCTGCTTTACGGCGAAGGTATGCTGACCGGTTGGTTTTCATCACCGGATAAATGGGCCGTTGGCAAGGGCCATCATTTCTTCGTCGACGAAGGCTGGAACAAGATGCGCGTCGTGGCACAAGGGCCCCACATTCAGACTTGGGTGAATGGCCACCCGGTTGAGGATCTCGTCAATGAGGAGCTCTATAAAGCGCATCCGAAGGGATTTATTGGGCTGCAGATCCATGGCTTGACTGGGAGGGAACCTGGCTTTAAGGAGAATGGACTGGACGTTAATGTTCCGTTAGTGATGAAATGGAGGAATTTCCGAATCAGGCCCCTTCCCAACTCTTAATGCACATGTCCAAAACCGTGGTCCTCGTGGGAGCTCTGGATACCAAAGGTGAGGACTTGCTCTACGTCAAGCATCTTATCGAGGGCGAGGGTCTCAGCGCCCTGGTGATTGACTTCGGGGTAATGGGCGAAGCGCAGTTCCAACCCGACATCGGCGGCTTGACACTGGCCGAGCTTCCTGATTAGAATGACAACGTCATTTTGAATCGGTTCAAGTTTTCCGTCGCCCGCTCCGCGAACGCGGCGATTGCGTCCTAAGGAGAAGACATGTCAACCCCCCGTCGATCGTTGCCCGCCGCCGTTGCGGCCGGTTGCAGCTTGTTCTCGATGGTCTTGATCGCGCAAACGGGAGCCGTCCGTCGTACCTCGGCGGCGGAGTCCTATCGGGATTGGAGAGTATATTCGGGCGGCAGCAAGAATATAAAGTACTCCGGCCTGGAGCAAATCAATACCGCAAATGTCGGGAGTCTCAAGGTGGCCTGGACATACTCGGCAAGCCAGGCGTCCGGTACCAACACGACCGACATGAAGACCAATCCGCTGATCGTGGATGGCACTCTCTATGGTTTGAATCCGCAGCTTAAATTGTTCGCCCTGGAAGCGTCTGCCGGCAGGGAGAAATGGGTATACGACCCCGCGCATGTTCCGCTCAAGGGAAAGAATGTCGGACGCGGAGACTTTGCGACCTCGACGAAAATCTCGCGCGGACTTGCCTACTATAAAGGATCGGCCACGGACCAGCGGATCATTTACGCTCCCGGTGGAGGGCATGCGCTCTATTGTGTCGACGCGCTGACGGGCAGGCTGATCCTATCGTTCGGTGACAACGGGATGGTCGACCTGCATGACGCGCTCGACTGGAGTCCTCCTCCGAGCGGATCGGCCGATCTGAAGACTGTCAACGACTATCACATCTCGCTAACCAGTCCTGGAATTATTTATAAGGACCTGATCATCGTGGGATCTCGATTGTCGGAGGGGCCGATGACGCCTCCCGGTAACATCATGGCCTTCGATGTCCACACGGGGAAGCGGCGATGGGTCTTTCATGTCATTCCTCGTCCTGGGGAGCCGGGTTACGAGAGTTACCAGAACAAGGACGCATATAAATATGTTGGGGGCGGCAACCCATGGGGCGGGCTCAGCCTGGACGAAGAGCGAGGGATTGTTTTCACCGGAACCGGTTCTGCCACGCCGGACTTCTGGGGCGGCAACCGTCAAGGCGACGATCTCTTTGCAGATTGCACCCTCGCATTGGACGCGGCGACGGGCAAGTTGCTGTGGCATTTCCAGGAAGTCCACCACGATCTTTGGGATTGGGACAATCCGACAGCGCCGATTTTAGCGACGATTACAAAGGGTGGGCTGAAGGTGGACGTGGTTGTTCAGACCACGAAGCAAGGCTTCATCTTCATGTTCGACAGAGTCACGGGCCAACCGATTCATCCTATCGAGGAGGTGCCCGTTCCGCAGACGAAGCTCGAAGGGGAGCATACGTCGCCTACCCAACCGGTGCCGACCTTCTTCAAGCCTTTTGTCCGTCAGGCGCTGACCGAGGACGATCTGTTCAAGGAGGGAATCTCCGCGGAATCCTATCAGGATCTTCTACAGAGGTTCAGGGCTCTCGACCACGGTAGTATGTGGAATCCGCCTTCCAAGAGAGGCACGATTCAGATTCCGGGTCTCAATGGCGGAGGCGAATGGGGCGGTCCCGCCTTCGATCCGGTGACGGAAATCATGTACATCAACGCCAATGAATCGCCCTGGGTGATCGGTCCAAAATCGGTCGGCCGCGACGATGCCGGCGGCGCCTCCAATCAGACGAACCTGGAGGTTGGAAAGAAGCTTTATCAACAGAACTGCGTTGGTTGTCACGGCGCGGACCGGATGGGTGGACAAACCAATCCGTCGCTCGCGACCTATCCTTCCCTGGTTGGACTGAGCATGAATGAGGCAGGGCTCAAGAGCCTGGTCTCTACCGGCCAAGGCACCATGCCGCCTTTCACGCAGTTGACCGACGGCCAACGAACGGCGATCGCGTCTTACGTCCTTGATTTGAAATCCCGGCAGAAGGAGATGTTCGTCAACTCCTCCCAAGCGGACGTGCCGGATTATTACCGGATCCCTTATCGAGAGTCGAATAGCGGAAAGTTCCTCACGCGAGAGGGATATCCGGGAGTCAAGCCGCCATGGGGGCATCTCACCGCCATAAACCTCAACACAGGCGACGTGGTCTGGAAGCAGGTTATTGGCGACTACCCTGAGCTAAAAGCCAAAGGGATTCACGCGGGGAGCGAGAATTTCGGCGCCCCCGTGGTCACGGCAGGCGGCGTCATCTTCATCGGGGCGACGAGAGACGAGAAAATCAGGGCCTTCAACAAGCTCACGGGCGAGTTGCTCTGGGAAGCGGAATTGCCCGCCGCGGGAATTGCGACTCCGGCGGTTTACGAAGTGAACGGCGTCGAGTACGTCGTGATCGCATGTGGGGGCGGGGGCAAGCAGCGGACGAAGTCGGGAGATCAATATGTAGCGTTTGCCCTTCCCGATAAGATCGCGAACTCTCCTTCCCGTCGTTAAAAGGGCTTGGAAATGCCGAAACTCCTACCAAATGTTGTTTATCTGATCGCGGTTGCAGCTTGGGCGGAACTGGCCTCCGGGCAGTCCTCGCAAAACACGATCCTCGAAATCAAACAGGATGAGAAAGCCGAGACCATCAGCGTATATCGAGCCGGCGGCAAGGATCTGATCCTCACCCAAAATGTGATCAAGGATGTCCGGCCGTACCTTCATCCGATTGTCGCGCCCGACGGCCGAGGGTTGCTTACTCAGTATCGTCCTTCGCATCATTTGCACCAAACCGGAATCTTTTGGGGGCTGAAACTCGTGAACGGCCGGGATTTCTTTATGAAATGGCAGGCCGATCACTATCGCAAGGTCTCGGCCAAAACGATCGCGCAAAAGGGACCGCGCGTTCGATGGCAAACCGTCTATGACATGCTCGAGGAGGACGGAAGTACGGTCATGACCGAAACGCAGACCTGGTCCATGCAGGAGGCCGGCGGACGATATCTGCTCGACCTCGAATGGATCGGCGAACCCAGGACCAACATCACTCTCGGGAAGTGGTACGTCGGAGGGCTGTTCGTCCGCATGCCCTGGCAGGAAGGCGTCGCAGCCGAAGCCGTCAACTCCGTTGGTCTGCGCAATTCTGAAGCCGAGGCTCAGCGCGCGGTTTGGACCGATATGGGCATCCAGGTCGATGGCCGGGACGACCTTGTTCACCTCGCGATCTTCGATCATCCCGACAACCCGGGCTTCCCTACATCTTGGAGGGTCGACCAACAGTTCGGCTTTGGTCCGGACTTGGAGGAACGGGAATCATTTATCGAGAAGGGAAAACCTCTGACGTTTCATTATCGACTTGTTGCCTACACAGGAAAGCTTGATCGAGTTGAGATGATGCGGGCCTGGAAAGAATACGTGAGAGAAGTCCGCTAGTCCCATCGCAGTGCCAGCCCGATTTCCCGGAGGCGCATCAGCCCGAGAACTTGACTTGTGCGGGAATCTGCCCGCACGACTCGGCCCTCAGCGGAGGGAATATCCGTGTCTTCCAGACTTTCACGAGCAAGGCCATTTAGCGAGTCCTGTCCACGATACGGAGCGCACTTTTAGGACGGTAATCCAGGGTAGACTCGCGCGAGCGCAATTCGCCTTCCAGCAGAATCCGGGTGGGTTTCTTCGGAAGTTTTCCCTCGATTCGCTGAAGAATGAGCTTCGCGCCCTGGTATCCAATTTGATAGGCCGGCTGCGAAAGAGCGGTTATGTGAGGCCGGAAAAAATCTGCGCCCGGAATTTCGTCGAAAACGGCGAGCGCAATGTCGCGCGGGCACTCGACTTTCAACTCGCCGATTGCACCGAGAAGACCCAATCCAAGCGAACCGCTGGAGGCGAAGATTGCGGTTGGGCGCGGATTGAGAAGAAGCAGTTCTTTACCCATGCAGAACCCACTCTCGATCCGAAAATCGCTGCTCCGAACCAACTCGTCGGCAATCGGCAGACCCGCTTCGCGCAAAGCGAGCTCGTAACCTCGCAACCGGTCCCGCGCAGTCTGAAGGCGCATAGATCCGTTCAACATGCCGATTCTGGTGTGACCCGTGTTGATCAAGTGCCGGACGCAGATTCGGGCGCTCTTGGCGTTGTCAATGCCCACGGAATCCACTGAAATTCCGCGCGGAATCCGATCCAGACAGACGATCGGAAGTCCGGCGTGCACGGCGGATTCCACGTGCATGGAGTTCGCCGGGTCGGGGGCGACGACCAACAGTACCCCGTCGACGCGGCGCGTCCGCAGGGCGGAGAGCATCTGCTTTTCGCGCTCCACACGCTCGTCCGTATTGAAGACCGCCAGCAGATAGCCATGTTCCGCCGCCGCCTCTTCCGCGCCTCTCACCAGATGCGGAAAGAAAGGGTTCGTGATATCGGAGATCACCATTCCGAGGATCTTCGTCCGCCGGGTCTTGAGACTCCTGGCAGCCGAATTCGGATGATACTCAAGCTCACGGATCGCCTTTTGGACCCTTTCATAGAGACGAGGTCGCACGGCGACCAAT
>Ga0210394_10003288_pt1 | contig 20593 bp, 22 predicted proteins | sample IncBWC12MmetaG_FD_160121 | JGI IMG/M metagenome (GOLD analysis project Ga0210394, IMG submission 160121) | Forest soil microbial communities from Barre Woods Harvard Forest LTER site, Petersham, Massachusetts, United States - Inc-BW-C-12-M | ecosystem: Environmental > Terrestrial > Soil >...
CGCCCACAAAATATAAAGAGTCGTACCGCCGCCGATGATGAGGAACGGGAGCATGCGCTTGCGGGCTTTGGCGGTGGGTTCGAAGAGGTAGATGCTGAGCGGGAGAAGGAAGGGAAGCAGACCTTGGGCGTAGAGCATGAAGGCGGCGCCCATGTTGTGGGTGACGGTGGGGGAGAGGATGCCGTCGAGGCCGAGCCAGACGAAGCCTTCGATGAATTGATGAATGGCGAATAGCGTGGGGAGGGTGGCGAAGAGGAGTTCGCGGCGGTGCTTCACGCGGGAGAGTGTGGCGATGCCGATGCCGGCGAGGACTGTGCTGCCGGCGAAGTTGGCTGCGGCTGAGAAGCACATGGGGCGCGTTTTCTCCGGTGCGGAAAGTACATGAATTGCGGAGAGAAGGCGAAGTGTTTTTTGTTTTGGGCGATTGGTGCGATGTCGGGTTGGTTGCTGGTTTTGGGGCGGTGCAGTGAAGTGAGGCGCACAGGCAAGAGTGCCAGTGCCACTGGAAGGCTAAGAACGCTCGCGCGCGGGAGGCAAGGATTGGTGGTTGTGCTGGGGTGTTTTGCGGGCGCAGGCTGAAGCCTACGCTACTGAGAAACGAAGAACGCTCGCGCGCGGGAGGCAAGGATTGGTGGTTGTGCTGGGGTGTTTTGCGGGCGCAGGCTGAAGTCTACGCTACTGAGAAACGAAGAACGCTCGCGTGCGGGAGGCAAGGATTGGCGATTGTGCTGGGGTGTTACGGTGGCACAGGCAGGAATGCCTGTGCTACTGAAACCAGTCGCTACTATTCCACTGTGGCGGCTGATATGCTTTTGCGCCGGCGATAACTTTTTTCATGAAAGAGGGCCTGTCCATGATGCGATTCGTGTGTGCGCTTGTTGTGGCTGTGTGCGCGCTTGGCTTTTCAGTGTTGCCGCAGGAGCAGAAGACGAGGGCGCCTGAGGATTATCTGTTTGCCTGGGCTGGTGATGAGGCGCACAAGGGGAATGATTTTCTCGCGGTGATTGACGCGGATCCTGCGTCGGCGTCGTATGGGCATTTGGTGACGACGCTTGCGACGGACCAGCAGACCGTGCAGGTGCATCACACCGAATATGCGATGCCTTCGGGTGGAATGCTTTTTGCGAATGACCACGGGGCCGGGCGAACGTTTATTTTTGACGTGCGCGATCCATTGCATCTCAAGATGGTGACGTCGTTCACCGATATTGGCGGCTACATGCATCCGCATTCGTATTTGCGGCTGCCTGACGGGAATGTGCTGGCGACGTTTCAGCACGCGCATCATGGAGGGAGCGAGGGGCAGATGGGTGTGACGGGCGGGCTGGTAGAAATTAATGACGAGGGCAAGTTGGTACGGAGTGCGAGCAACGCGGATCCGGCGTTTGGTGACGCGCTATTGATGCCGTACAGCCTGGTAGTGCTTCCTGAGATTGATCGCATCGTTTCCACGAATTCTTCGATGCACCTCGACGATATTCTTAGCGGCGTGACGTATCAGGTGTGGCGGCTTTCCGATTTGAAGCTGCTGAAGACGGCGTATTTGGATGTGGGAGAGAATCGCTACGCGCAGATTAGTCCCGAGGAGCCGCGGCGCGGGCCGGATGGATCGGTTTTTATTCAGACGCTGGGTTGCGGAATTGAGCGCATCACTGGAGTGGAGAAGGACGAGCCGAAGGCGCAGCTCGTGTACACGTTTCCCGGTAACTGGTGCGGCGTTCCAACCATCGTGGGGCACTATCTGGTGCAGAGTGTGCCGGCGATGCACGGTTTGATTGTGATCGACATTGCGAATGGGGCGAAGCCTGTGGAGGTTTCGCGAATTAAGTTGACCGATACGTATGCGCCGCACTGGACGGCTTGGGGAGAAAAGACGCAGAGGCTGGTGGTGACTTCGAGCGGGTCGCCTGAGGATCATCGGATGTTTTTGTTGAAGTTGGATCAGGCGAGTGGGGCGATTTCGCTGGATGATGCTTTTCGGGATGTGGACGGGAAGGTGGGATTTAATTTTGGTGAGCGGGAGTGGCCACAGGGGTGGAAGGGGAGTGGGGCGCCTCATGGGGTGGTGTTTTCGAACTGAGGGGGACAGGGTACTGATGCGGTTGACTTGAGCGAGGTCGTGGCTTCGGCCGGTTTTTGGTTGTGCCGTGAGGGTAAAGCGCACAGGCAGGAGTGCCTGTGCCACTGAAAGGCTAAGAACGCTCGCGCGCGGGAGGCGAGAATTGGCGATTGTGCTGGGGCGTTGCTACTGAAAGGCTACGTCCGGTTGAGCCAGGTGGTTTGGAGTTTGGGTGGGTGTTGAAGGGTTTGCATTACTACGCAGAATTGTTCGGTTTTTTCTTGTAGGGCGCTGAGCTGGTCGGGTGTGGCGTTAGGGGCGGCAATGTTGAAATTGAGGCGGATGCTTTCAAAGCCTACCGGGGCGTCCTTTGAAATGCCGAGGGTGCCGCGAAGATCCAAGTCGCCTTCAACTGTGACCTCGATGTGCTCGGCCGCGATGCCCATGGCGGCGGCTACCATTTGACAAGTGATTTGCGCGCATGCGGCGAGAGCGCCGAGGAGAAGATCTCCGGAACAGGCGCCGGCTCCCGCGCCGCCGACACCCTTGTGGGCTTCGGCTTGATGGATGGCGCGGCCGATGTCAACGGAGCACGAGACTGGAGCGCCGGTTTGGCTGCCTTTGGCGCGAAGAGTGATTCGCGAGGCGGTGGGGTCGGCGCGGTATTGGTCTTTCAGAGGTTTTTGCAGCGATCGAAGATCCATGTGGGCCTCGTTCATTTATTCGCAAAGAATATTTTGCAGCGATTCTAAAGTCTGAAAAGATTGCGAGCGCGCGCCGCCTTGTGAGCCTTTCGCCTGCATGCTAGCATCGAATCGCATCAGGAGAGCCGCCGTGCCCAAATATGTTATCGAACGCGATGTGCCGGGAGCAGGAAATTTAACCGACGCGCAGCTGCGGGAACTTTCGCAGAAGTCGGTGAGCGTACTTAAGGGAATGGGCCCTGAAATTCAGTGGCTGCACAGCTATGTGACCGGCGACAAAGTGTACTGCGTTTATCTGGCGCCGGACGAAGCGACAATCAAAGAGCACGCGAAGCGGGTTGGTCTTCCGGCGAATCGCGTGTCTGCGGTGAGACGATTGCTCGACGCGTCGAGCGCGGAATAGACGCACCCACACTCGTAATTTAACTTCCACAAGACAACCAGGTTTCACTTTTCATCGCGGAAGGCAGCGAGTAGGCGTCCGTAGTGTGTTAAGCCGACGAAGATTCTGCGTCGGGCTTGAGAGCTTCTTCGATAGCTTTCTCTATCGCTTTCTCGAGTGGCATGCCCCAGCCTTCGAGCCATGCGGTGGCGCCTGAAGTGTTGGCGAGGGCAAAGCGAGCCGGATCGAGATGAGCTTCGAGCTTGGCTTGTTCAGCGGGCGTTAGCGGGGCGCCGATATTCTGTCGAAGAGCGGCGGCGGCGCCGGCAAGACGCAAGGAACGCTCGGCCTGGAATTGAAGGGACGCGGAGCAAGCGAAACATTCGAGGAGCCGGGCGATTCCGCGCTTGTGTTCGAGCTCCTGAAAGACTTTCAAACTTTCGCGATAGAGAGCATGGGCCGTGGCGCTGTCGCGCTGTTCTCTCGCGAGATTCCCGAGATCGGCGAGAGTGCCGGCGACACCCCAGCGATCGCCGAGTTCGCGAAACATTGAGAGGGCTTGCTCGTAGAGAGCGCGCGCGGCGGCGGAGTCGCCTTCATCGCGAGCCACGTCACCCTTGTAATTGATCGACCATGCGACCCCGGTTCGATCGCCGAGCTGGTGGAAGAGAGACTGGCATTCGTCGTAGAGTGCGCGGGCTCGCGCGAAATCGCGCTGGAGTTTTGCGACGCTCGCGAGATTGCTGACAGCGCGCGCGACCGCTTTTGGGTCGCCGATCTCTCGCCACAACTCGAGATTTTCCTGAGACAGCGCATTTGCCAGCGCGAGATCGCCACGGTCGCGTGCCGACACGGCCATCGCGTTCAACGAAACGGCGACGCCCTGCTTGTCACCCAGTTCACGAGAGACATCGCGACTTTCGCCGATCAGGACTTCGGCCTGAACATAATCTCCTTGCTCTACGGTGAGTATGCCTGCGGCAAAGAGAGCACGGGCCCGCGCTCTCGAGGGAGCAGCCGCCGCAGGAAGTTTGAGGAGTTTCCCCAGCCAGTCCCTGCCTTCGGAGAGATACTCGAGGCGTTCCCAGAAACGAAACAGAGCCGCGCCGAGGCGTAATCCCCAATCCGCATCGCCGGCTTCGATCAGATAATCGAGCGCGGCGCGAAAATTGTCGTGCTCACGCACGAAATTCTCGAGCCACTCTGAGCCGACCGTTTCACCTTGTTCGGTGGCTGCTTCTTCGGCGAGAACGAGACAATAGGCGGCGTGAGCGCGTTTTGTGGAGGCTTCTTCCTTGCTGGCGTCTAGTTTTTCGCCCGCATACTCGCGGATGGTTTCGAGCATCGTGAAGCGCGATTCGCCATTAGGCTGCGCGACCTGCTGGACGAGGCTTTTGTCCACCATGGAAGCCATGCCGTCGAGCAGATCCAAATCGAGATCGGCTTTGGCGTCGCAGACGGCTTCGACGCTCTCGAGAGTGCATCCGCCGGCGAAAACGGAGAGACGCCGAAAAAGTTTCTGTTCGGCGGGGGTGAGGAGGTCGTAGCTCCAGTCGATTGCAGCGCGGAGAGTTTGCTGTCGCTGCGGGAGATCGCGAGCGCCGCCGGTGAGCAATTGCAGGCGGCTGGCGAGGCGAGTGCGCATGGCGGCGACGGAAAGAACCTTCACGCGGGCAGCTGCGAGTTCGATCGCGAGGGGCAGTCCATCCAAGCGGCTGCAGATTTCGATGATGGCGGAGGAGTTTTCCTGATTCAGCTCGAAATCGGGTTTGGCGGCGCCGGCGCGCTGCAGAAAGAGCGCAACAGCGGGGCATTTTGAGAGGTCGTCCATGGTGGGCTTGGAGCGCGAATCCGGGACGGCCAGCGGAGGCACGGGAAATTCGTGTTCACCGTAAACGTGAAGCGCGGCGCGGCTGGTGACCAGGATTTTGAGATGGGGGCCGATGGCCAGGAGATCCGCCAGAGTGGGCGCGGCTTGAAGAAGGTGTTCGAAATTATCGAGCAGGAAGAGCGCGGGCGGGCGCGACGGATCCTGAAGATGCTTTTTCAGCAGTTCGAGCGGTGATTGGCCTCCTGCTTCGCGCAGGCCGAGCGCCTGAACGATCACGGAAAGAAGCAGGCCCGGATCGTTGACGGCGGAGAGGGCGACAAAATGAATTCCTCCCGGGAAGCGATCGGCGACGGCGGAGGCGATTTCGATGCCAAGCCTGGTCTTACCGATTCCACCGGGGCCGGTGACGGTCAACAAGCGAACGTCGGGGCGCAGCAGAAGTTCTTTGGCGGCCTCAATTTCCTTTTCGCGGCCCACGAATCCGGTGCGCTGAACCGGAATATTCGACTGGCGGGATTCCGGGTGCCGAAGAGCTTTTTCGGCAAAGCGGTCGCGGATGGCGGCGAGTTCGTGGGCGAGATCGCGCGTGGCGGCGTAGCGTTTCTCGGGGTCCTTTGCAAGGCAGCGATCGATTGCCCAGCAGAGCGGCGCGGGCGCTTCGGGGACGAGGGTGCCAACCGGGTCGGGCTGTTCGCGCAAAATCGCGACGAGTGTCTCTGCAGCGGTGGCTCTGCGGAATGCGCGTTTTCCAGTGAGCATTTCGTAGAGCACGAGTCCCAGCGAGAATTGGTCGGAGCGGAAATCGAGCGGGAGACCGGCGGCCTGTTCGGGAGACATATATTCCGGCGTACCTAGAATCAGGCCCGAGCGCGTGTCGGAATTGGCACGCGTGTGGAGTTGTGACAAATCCTCGTCGGCGGGGACAAGCTTCGCCAAGCCGAAGTCAAGAATTTTGACGAATCCATCAGCGGTGATCATCAGGTTTCCGGGTTTGATGTCGCGGTGGGCGATGCCTGCTTCATGAGCTTTTGCGAGGCCTTCGGCTATTTGGGCGGCGATGCCGATGGCTTGGCGAATCGGCACGGCACCCGCTTTTAGTAGATCGCGCATCGTGGCGCCTTCGACCAGTTCCATCACGATGTAGTGGACGGAGCCGTCGCGTCCGAGGTCGTGGATGGTGACGATGTTAGGGTGGTTGAGGGCTGAGGCCGAGCGGGCTTCGCGTTCGAAGCGATGCAAATGTTCGTCCGCGGTGGCCAATGCGGCAGGAAGAATCTTGATGGCGACGATGCGATCGAGGCGCGCGTCGCGGGCACGGTATACCTCGCCCATTCCGCCGGCGCCTAACGCGCCGACGATTTCGTACGGCCCGAGTTTTGTCCCTGGAGCGAGCATCCCGGTAGGTGAGCTCATATCTGCACGAGGAACTATCGCACGAAGAGCCCGCGTAGAAGGATACAACAAACTTAGAGCTGACGTTACAACCCGGACCTCGACCTCCCGCAACGGTTGCGAGACATCCGTAGATTGGCGCCTTATCGAATCGATCAGATCAAGTGATTGGAATGCGCTTGACGCTGGCGAATACCTTGTCGATGGGGTTCGCGTGCCCGGTCTCGTCGAGGAACAGAACCAATTTCAGATTCTCGATATAGACCCCTTCGAGTGTGTGCGCGCCCGGGCCTGGTCCGTGGCGTAGCATCATGGCGCTGGGGCCGTGGTCGGAAACCGAAGTGGGAGGAACAGGGCGGGAACGCAGCACGACATCGCTTCCTTCCCGCTGAAGCGTGACCATCTTGTCCTCGCCGACCGTTTTCACTAAGAGCTTGTACTCGCCTGCCGCCAATTTATGGCCGTGACACTGCACTTGATAAGGCAGAGATACATGCCCTTCGAATTCTGTTTTGGCAGGGGTGTGCTCGATGGCTGCCATATTATGCGTTTCGTGGTCCTGAGCGCCGGTTTCTGCCTGGGCGTGAGTAATGAGCGGGAAAAGGGCTGCCAGCATGAGTGCAGGGATCGTCCACGTAATCTTCGCGATCCGATTTGCGATTATATTTTTCATCGAAAACTCCGTTTGCTTTGCGGCCGTAAAATGGAATTCCGCATGTTGCGTTCCGAATCTTTACCGCTGTCCTGAGCGCGAATATTACTCTGGCCTGAGAAAATCATCAATGCATGAAATGTCATTTGACAAGCACCACTCACGAAAACTGGTTCGAGTAGTCGAGGTTCTATCCGTTGCGTCGCTAAATGCTACAATAGTCAGCTTTTCAGATTGCATCGCTTGAGCTGATTCAGCATCGAATCGTCAGGAGAATTTCAGTGCGCAAGGTGATCATCATCGGAAGCGGGTGCGCGGGGCTGACGGCTGCGATTTATGCGGCGCGCGCGGAGTTGCAACCGTTGGTACTGGACGGCTACGAGCCGGGCGGTCAGCTGGGGCTGACGACGCTGGTGGAAAACTTTCCCGGATTTCCGGATGGAATTTTGGGTCCGGCGTTGATCGAGAACGCGCGGAAGCAGGCGCAGCGGTTTGGAGCGGAGTTTGCATCAGGGGCGGTGACGTCGGTGGATTTGAGCAAGCGGCCGTTCAAGGTTGTGGCCGGCAAAGAGACCTATGAGTGCGAGGCGTTGATTATCGCCTCGGGCGCATCAGCGCGGATGCTGGGGATCGAGTCCGAAAAGCACTTGCTGGGATATGGGGTTTCGACTTGCGCCACTTGTGACGGCTATTTCTTCCGGGAGCGCGACATTATCGTGGTGGGTGGCGGCGACACGGCGATGGAAGAGGCGACGTTCCTCACAAAGTTTGCGAAAAAGGTGACGCTGGTGCACCGGCGGAATGAATTTCGGGCGACGAAGATCATGCTGGACCGGGCGCGGGCGAATCCGAAAATTGAATTTCTCACGCCGTACGTCATCGAGCATGTAGATGATGTCGACAAAAAGTCGGTAGAGATGGTTCGGCTGAAGAACGTCGATACGGCCGAGCTGAAGACTGTGGCAGTGGAAGGCGTTTTTGTCGCGATCGGTCACGACCCGAACACTAAAATTTTCAAAGGGCAGCTGGATATGAATCCGGACGGCTACTTGATCACGCACGACGGGCCGAAGACGAACGTGGAAGGCGTTTTTGCGGCGGGCGATGTGCAGGACCATCATTACCGGCAGGCGATTACGGCCGCGGGGTCGGGTTGCATGGCGGCCATGGATGCGGAGAAGTTTCTTGGAAAAAACAAGTTGTAACCAGCGCTAGTTAAATCTTGCGGTTCGCGGCATAATTCCCAGCGCATGAGAATTGCTGCATTATCTTCCCGCCGAAAGAAGCGCCTTTTCTGCTGATGCGCGCACTCCTTCTGAAACTTTCCGAAAGCAAGCGGCTCGCGCCGCTGATCATGAGCAATGGTGTGAGCCGGCGCGTGGCGCGAAGGTTTGTGGCGGGCGAGACGCTCGACGACGCGATTGGAGCGGCTCGCGTGCTGAATGCGGCGGGCCGCTCGGCGAGCCTCGATTTGCTCGGAGAAAACGTCTCGGATGAGGCGGGGGCGCGTGACGCCGCGGACGGATATGTGGCGATGTTCAATCGGATTGCGCGCGAAAATCTGAATGCGAATGTGTCGCTGAAGCTGACGCAGCTGGGATTGGATTTGAGCGAGTCGCTTTGCCAGGAGCTGGTGGAGAGAATCGTGGCGCATGCGACAGATTTGGGAAATTTTGTGCGCATCGATATGGAAGGCTCGGCGTACACACAGCGCACAGTGGAATTGACGAGGCGGGTGCGGGCGAAATATACCGGCGTCGGCACGGTGATGCAGGCATATCTCTATCGTGCTGGGAAAGATGTTCAGGATCTGCTAAGCGTGGGTTGCCGGATGCGGCTTTGCAAAGGCGCGTATAAGGAGCCGCCGGAGATCGCGTTTCCCGAAAAAGCTGATGTTGATGCGAATTACGTGAAATTGATGAAGCTGCTGCTACCGAGCGGAATTTATCACGGGATTGCGACCCATGATCCCGCGATGATTCAGGCAACGAAGGATTTCGTGCGCGAGAAAAATATCGGGCGAGATCAATTTGAATTCCAGATGCTGTATGGAATTCGCACTGATTTGCAGCAGCAGTTGGTGCGCGAAGGTTACCGGTTGCGGATCTATATTCCGTTTGGCACCGATTGGTTTCCTTATTTTATGCGGCGGCTCGCGGAGCGGCCTGCGAACCTGGCGTTCTTTCTGCGGAATTTGTTGCCGAAGTCTTCTGGTGATGCGGCTTGAAATGATGCGGGAAAAGTCCCACGACGAGAACGGCGTCGTCGTGGCTACTGCGTGACGCAAGCGGTGCTTGGGATCAGCGCAGCAAACCGTTGTGATAATTTTCGCCCGGAATTAGAATAGGCAGGCGCGGCGGTCCAGACTTCTCCGCAGTTCATTTCGCTCGGCAAACTGAGGTGCAAAATGAGAACTGGCACAGCTGTCCGATGGCTCGTGATTGGCGTCCTGCTTGCGGTCGGCGGATGCAATAAATCGAATCCGAATTCCAATTCCGGGAAGCCGGCAGGCGGCGACACTGCGAACACGCCGGCTGGCAATTCATCTGCCGCCAATTCGCCGGCCTCCGGTGCGTCCTCTGCGAACACCACGCCACCTGTGGTGATTGACGCGGGAACGCTTTTCACCGTGACGATCGATCAGACCGTCAGCTCAAAAACAAACAATAACGGCGATCCGTTCGCCGCTTCGCTGGCGGCGCCGATCAGCGTGGGCGGCGTGACCGTGCTTCCCATGGGCACCCGAGCGAAGGGAACGGTTGTGCAGGCTGACTCGGCCGGACGCGTGAAAGGCGGAGCCGTGCTGGCGCTGACTCTCGATTCGATCACCGTGAATGGACAGCCGTACTCGATTCAAACTTCGGAGTTCGAAGAAACTATCAAAGGCCGCGGCAAACGTACCGCGATCGGCGCGGGCGGCGGCGCGGCGTTTGGCGCAATCATCGGAGGGCTGGCCGGCGGAGGAAAGGGCGCCGCGATTGGTGCGCTCGCAGGCGGCGGCGCAGGAACCGCGGGGACTGCCTTCACCGGAAAACGCGACATCACGATTCCGGCTGAAACGCGTCTGCATTTTAAATTGACGGCGCCATTGACGATTCAGCCGCCAACACCTACGCAATAGCGTTCTAACAGCCGGCGCGAAATTTAACGGCGAGTATCAAGTCTCATCAGGATTTGCGGCAGACAGCTACGCCATCGCGCAGCGGAACGATCACGGGAAAAAGCTCGTCCGACGAATAGACCAAGCGATTGAATTGCTGGATCGAGCTCGTGCGGACGTCTTTTGATTTCGCCGTGACGCGGCCGGACCAGAGCACGTTGTCAGTGATGAGAAGTCCGCCGCTCTTCAATCGCGGAACCGCCTTTTGCATCGCTTTAGGATATTGATGCTTGTCAACGTCAATGAAGATCAGGTCGAACGGGCCGCCGATTTCATCGAGAAGCATGAGCGCATCACCTACGAGAATTTGAACGCGGTCGCTCACACCAGCGCGATTTAGATTCTGTCCCGCGCGTTTCGCATTCTCCGCGCTGCCGTCCGTGTAGTAAATCTCCGCGCCCGGTCCTGCCGCTCGCGCAAGCCAGATTGTGGAATAGCCGATCGCAGAGCCCATTTCGAAAATTCGTTTTGCGCCTGAGATCTGCGCGAGGAGGTAGAGCAAGCGCCCGCAGGCGGGGCCGATGATGGGGACGTCGTGCTTCTTTGCGTAACGCTCCATCTCGGTAAGGACCGCGTCTCGCTTGGGCAGCAGCGATTCGAGATATTTTTCGACAGTCGAATTCAGGATCTTGCCGGCCATTGCTTCCTCCAAAACGAGTCGCACTGACCCCGTGCGCCTTGTCGGCCCGGTACAGGAATCGAAAAAACCGCTCACCTCTAAAGAAGGTGAGGTAGATTGACCCAACTGCGAATCAACTACTCAGAATTTATCTCGCGCTTGCAGATTTTTCTTCGCCTAGTGTTTCGCCGGGTTTCATCACGTGATATTCGAGGCTGGGAACGTCACGCGTGAGTTCGCGCAATGCATCCGGCGTGCCCGCGAGAGCCGGGAACGTGCCAAAGTGCATCGGAATCACGTGGCGCACATTGAGCAGCCGGACAGCGAGAGCCGCTTCGCGCGGGCCCATCGTATAGTGGTCGCCGATCGGAAGCATCGCAACGTCCGGCGAGTAAAGCTCGCCGATGATTTTCATGTCGCCAAAAACGGCGGTGTCGCCCGCATGATAAACGGCGAGCCCGCCCGGCAAACGAATGATGTATCCGCAGGCTTCTCCGCCATACACAATCTTGTCGCCGTCCTGAATGCCGCAGGAATGGATTGCGTGCACCATGGTGACTTCAATTTCGCCAACTTTTTGCGTCCCGCCCTTATTCATGCCCGAAACATTGGAAACGCCCTTGGATTCCAGCCAGCCGCCGGTTTCGTGAATCGCCACCACGCGCGGCTTGAACTTTTTGCCGAGCTCGACAGCATCGCCGATGTGGTCAAAGTGGCCGTGCGTAATCAGCATCGTGTCGACGCGCTCGATTTTCTTAAGCGCCTCCGGCGTCATGGGATTCGACTGAATCCACGGGTCTACCAAGATCACGTTACCGGTGGGAGTAGTGATGCGAAACGCAGAGTGACCGAACCACGTGAATTTGTTTCCGCGAGTTTGAAGCATCAGAGACCTCCGAAGGAGACGAATTAGTGTCGCTAGATGAATTCCGAACCGAACCCGCCGGTGATCGATTAGTGTCCGCTTGCCTGCGCGCCCGGACTTGCCAGCACCTGGCGTATTCCTTCTTCGAATGATGCGCGCGATTGCCCACCTACGAAATGGCCGATGATATGCCCGTCGCGCCCGTAGAAAATTGTTTCGGGCATGGTGCCCGTCCAGGCCGGATTCACGCCGCGATAGAAAGCATCCACATCGATGCCGGGCTTCTGGCGATAATTGGAAAAGCCGGGCTGATTGCGCGCGAGAAAGCGGCGAACCAGATTCATGTCTGCATCATCGTCAAGACTGACGCCAAAGATTGCGAGGCCTTGCGGCGCATACTGTTTTTGCAGCTCGACAAGCAGAGGAAATTCGTCGCGACAGGGCTCACACCACGTGGCCCAGAACGTGACGACGAGCGGCTTGCCGCGATATTTCGCGAGGACCTGCTTGTAGCCGGCGAGGTCAATCAGTGGCAGGTCGGCTGCTGCCGGTTTGCCGGATTTAGGCGCGGGTTTGGCGGAGGCGGACTGCGCTGGAGTAGAAGGCGAGACGCCTGCCGTTATAAGCGCGAGGGTCACTATCGAAAGCAACCCGAACGATTGCGACCATTTGTATTGCTTCATCTTCACGTTAAACATTCTAGCGGTTTAGACGCCGCGACAGCAACTTCGGTAGTGCATTGCGGGACCAGATCGCCGCATATCGAAGGCCGTCCGCTGGAACTCAGAACCGAATTTCGGCCGCAAAAACAGCGGTTGCGAGGCATACTTGTGCCTCCGTTGGAATGATGATATAAAAAATGTTTAGAGCGTGGCGGGCGGACGGCAGTGATTCTGTGAGAAAGACAGCCTTTATCCAGGAGAAAACGAAATGGCTTATGTAATTGCAGAGCCTTGCATCGGAACAAAGGACACGGCGTGCGTCGACGTTTGTCCGGTGGACTGCATCCACCCGCGCAAGGACGAGCCGGATTTCGAGGCTGAGACGCAGCTGTATATCAGCCCGGTCGAGTGCATTGACTGTGGCGCGTGCGTCCCGGTTTGCCCGGTGACCGCCATTTTCGCGCTGGAAGATTTGCCGGAGAAGTGGGCGAACTTTACGCCGATCAACGCGGATTGGTACACGAATAAGAAGGCATAACGAAGAGCGGCGGCCGCTGGTCCTGCGGCGAGGGAATTACAACGCACTTGGCGCGGTGAATCGAGAGATTCGCCGCGCTTTTATTTTTGGGCGCGCTTTTACGCTTCCGGTTCGATGCCCAGCGCTTTTCGCCCAGCTTCGCTGATCATCGCCGGGTTCCATGCTGGTTCCCAAACAATTTCGACATTCACGTCCCGAACTTCTTCGATCGCGGCGATCCGCTGCCGCACTTGTTCGGGGATCGCTTGAGCGGAAGGGCAGCCTTGCGAGGTGAGCGTCATTTTCACTCTGACGTTTCCTTCAGGGTCGTTTTGCACATCGTAAATCAGGCCCAGATCTACTATGTTGACGGGAATTTCCGGATCGAAGCATTGGCGAAGGGCGTCCGTGATTTGTTCACGCTCGAGAGGCATGATTGATCTCCTCTGGGAGCGTTCCATAGCTGGCTGGTGTGTGTCAACCAAACTGGAGCGAAGATTCGTTGAAGTCGCGGCTTCTCTTTTTGTTTTGACGGACGTATGCTGCTCACGGAGGCAATCTTTCTTGAAAATAAAAATCGCTCACTCGGTGCTCTCGTTATTTGCTGTGCTTGTCGTTATCGGCACATCGGCATCATTCGGGTCGGAGCAAGAAAAACCTCCCGAGAAGCCACCGCGAATTATCCAGGTGACCGCGAAGAATTTCGAGTTTGAGCCCTCCGTGATCCGCGTAAAGGCGGGTGAAAAGATTCAGCTGAAATTGACTTCCGTGGATCGCACGCACGGAATCCACATCAATCCCTTCCCGGGGGGCGGCCAGCCGAATACTCCGCCAGGATTGTCGTTCACCTATGGCGATGATTGCCTGAAGCTCAAAAAAGACCTGACTGCCACATTGGAATTTACGGCAGAGGCGCCGGGTACCTACGCGTTTTCGTGTTGTAAGAAGTGCGGAACCGGTCATGGCAAGATGAAGGGCCAGATTATCGTCGAGCCTTAGTTCGCGGTGACGCATGGCGTTTGCTAACCGCCGAGCGATGCTGCGCAGATTGTCTCGCCCGCCCGAGTTTTGGCAGCGCTTTCTCGCCCAGATCTTCGCCCGTCCCGATAGCCCGGGCCCACCGCTTCGCGTTTTCTCGCAAGTCACCAATTGCGAGGCCGCGATGATCTTCGGGAAATCGCAATAATTTCACAATTCCTGAGGCGAGCAGGAGTTCCACGCCTTCCGGGTTTCCGCGCTGGCGGTGATGAAACGCCGCGGTGACCTGGATCAAGCCTTGCAGGAATGTCTTTTCCGGCTCCGGTTCTACGAGCCATATCTCTTCCCAGAATTCGTGGGCTTCAAAGAATTTCTTCGCGTTGAAATGCTCAAGTCCCTCTTCGAATTTCTTTTGTCGTTCTGCGGATTTCATCGTGCGATCAACCGAATCTCGATAGAATCTTCGCTGCCTTGACGTGATAACGATATCAGCCTGGAGACTCAGATAAACATGGAAATTAGGATTGAATTGCCGGGCGTGAAGCTGGGTGTGGTAGAGGCCGATGGATTGCGTGTCGTCCCTTTTGATTTGGGACTCGCCAAACTGATGGACGAAGTTTCGGAGCGAAAGCGCAGCGAGTTTACAGTCGAGGGTCTCGCGGAGGCGCCTGCGATACGGGCAGTGCGAGCGATGTTTCGCGAATGGGGGATGGACCCATCGAAATATCGGCCGTCATCGGAAGCGCTGCTGAGGCGCGTGGTGCAGGGCAAGGGACTCTATCGTGTGTCGAATGCAGTGGATATTTGCAACTTGGGCTCGATCGAAACGGGCTGGCCGTATGGCTGCTACGACCGAGCACGTATTCGAGCGCCTATCGTGTTGCGTCACGGTGCACCCGGCGAGATGTACGAGGGAATCGGGAAGAAGATGTGGCATCTCGACGGGCGCCCCGTCTTGGCCGATCCGGATGGCCCGTTCGGAAGTCCGATCAGCGATTCCACGCGCAGCATGATCACGGAATCGGCGCGCGAAATTCTCGTGGTGATTTACGCGCCCGAAGGTGCGGCGGATTCCGGAATTGAAGCGGCAATGACGCGGCTGGGTGAGCGCTTCACGCAATTTGCAGCGGCAAGCGGGTGGCGTCGGTTAATAGGCAGATCTTAATATGTCTTTTGACGGATCTTTTGGCGTGCCCGCTGTGTGGAACTTCGCCGGAATCAGGTTATTCTGGGTGGCTGCAGCGAGGTTCAGTCGGTGCCGAAATTCCAACTCACTCTTCTGATTCATGCCCATCAGCCGGTGGGGAATTTCGAGGATGTTTTAGAGCGCGCTTACGCGCAATCTTATTTGCCCTTCGTCGAAGTATTGTCGCGACATCCATCCATGCGCGTCGGCTTGCATTACACCGGATCGCTGCTCGAATGGATGGAGCGCGCCCACCCGGAATATTTCGAGAGATTGCGCGGGCTCGTGAAACGCCGGCAAATTGAAATCGTAGGCGGCGGATATTACGAGCCGATTCTCGTCGCGATTCCTCCGTCCGATCGGCATAAGCAGATCACGAGGCTGGCCGATTATGTGGAGAAGCATTTCGGCGTGCGGCCGAAAGGGGCGTGGCTTGCGGAGCGCGTCTGGGAGCCGCAGCTTCCATCTTCGCTCGCGCCATCCGGCGTGAAGTACACACTCGTCGACGACAATCATTTTCTCGGCGCGGGCTTCGAGCTGAGCCAATTGTTTGGACACTACTGCGCCGAGGACCAGTGTTGCACCGTCGATGTTCTTCCGGGCCTCAAAACGCTTCGTTATCTGCTGCCGTTTCGCCCCGTCGGAGACACGGTGGACTTTTTACGCCGCGCCGCGAGTGAACATCCGGGCGGGTTTGCGACGATGGGCGATGACCTGGAAAAGTTCGGCGTGTGGCCCGGTACGAACAAGCTTTGTTATACGGATGGCTGGCTTGAATACTTGTTTTGCGAGTTGGAGAAGAACGCGGACTGGCTGGAGACATCCACTCCAGGCGATGCCGTAGCTTCCCATCCCTCTTTCGGCCGCGCGGATCTTCCGACGGCGTCTTATACGGAGATGATGGAATGGGCTTTGCCGACGACGGCGCGCGTGCGTTATCACGCGTTGACCGAAGAGTTTGCATCTCGGCCGGAATCGCTTCCATTCCTGCGCGGCGGCATCTGGCGGAATTTTTTCACGAAGTATTGCGAATCGAATCTGCTGCAGAAAAAAGTGGTGCACGTTTCAGCTAAAGTGCAAAAGCTCTCTGAGAAGAACTCGCGCGACAAGGCATTTGTGCGGGCAGCTGGTGAGGCTGCATCGCTTCTATTGCGCAGCCAATGCAATGATGCGTACTGGCACGGTGTGTTTGGCGGACTCTACTCTCCGCATCTGCGCACCGCGCTATGGAATTCGGTGATTCAGGCGGAGTCAATTGCGGATCGTCTGTCGCACCGCGCGAAACAATACGCGGACATGGCGCAATTCGATTTTGATGCGGATGGGAACGAGGAGATTTATTTCACGTCCGATCGCTATGCTGCGCTTCTGAGACCTGATGACGGCGCGACGATCTGCGCGATCGATTGCCGCGATACGAATGTCGCGCTCATTAATTCTCTCGAACGTCGCGTGGAGGCGTACCACGCGAAACTGAAAAACCTGGGCTCCAAACACTTTGAAGGCGCGAAGTCGATTCATGATCAGATGCGGGTGAAAGAAGAAGGCTTGGAGCGCTGGCTGCATTACGACCGCTGGCCGCGCCATGCGTTCCGGTTGCTCCTTTTTAGTCCGACCAAAACCTATCAGGATTGCGCGACGGTGAGTTTGGAAGAAAACGCGGCGCTTGCCGGAGGACGGTTTCGGGTTGTGGGCGTGTCCAAGACTGGCGCGACGCTGGCATCCGAGGAGAGCGCCGATTGGCCGGCCGAAAAGACGTTTACTTTCGCGCGTACGCCGAATGGTTTCGAGATCGGCTGTGACGTCTCAGTTCGTCGAACTGCTCCTGGCAACGCGTCGGTTGTAATTGGAATCGAGGCGGTCGTGAATTTCCTTGCGCCCTCGGCTCCGGATCGCTACTTCGAATCGTCAGGGCAGAGGTATCCTTTGCGATGGTCTTCGGCTGTGCCGGCCAGTTCGCTGCGCGTAGTGGATGAATGGCAGAAAACACAAGTGGAATTCAAGGCGTCGGCGGCGCGCGATTTTTGGGTTTCGCCAATCGAAACTGTGTCTGAATCAGAAGACGGATTCGAGAGAATTTATCAAGGCTCGCAGGTAATCGCGATTTGGCCGGTGGAATTGCAAGCTGGCGCGGAGTGGAGAGGAAATCTTACGCTGGCAGTCTCAAGCGTTGACCGATAGCGCAAGAACACGAGTTAAGCTTGAGATTGATCGTTCGCGAGTGGCAAGGCCGATCCGGGAGGTGCGAGATGGCCATATCACAGGAGTTGCTCGATATTTTAGTTTGTCCGCTGGATAAGACTCCCGTGAAGCTGACGAGTGACAAGAAGGGGCTGAAGTGTTCGCAGTGCCGGCGGGTGTATCCGATCCGAGACGACATTCCGGTAATGCTGGTGGACGAGGCCAAGATAGAAGCGCAGTAATTTTTTCAAATGTCCGCAATCGGCGAATGCGCTTCCCTTCAAAACTACGGTGGATAACCTAACGATTGATCCTTGAATTGCACCCATATTCGTACTTCTTTGATTTTGCTTTCCTTGGCCGCATCACCACGAGAAGGAAAAGTATCGTAAGGACTCACTTCAGCTGTGACGATTACGCCCGACGGCGAATCGGATCCGTGCTTCATTTCTTCGGCGTTTTCTATATGGAAGCTTTTTACGGGGCCGTAATAGCTCTTGGGCCCCCAATCTTCCATAAAATCCTTGAATGAAAAGCTCGGCGCCGGCTTCCACATCTGATAGGCCAGATCAAAATTGCCCGAGGCGACTGTGCTGAGGAAATTCTTAACGGTGGTCGTCTCCTTGTGGAATCGCAGCAGATACCAGCAGCCCAGCGCCACAAGAATGATGAACGTGACGCCGGTGATGATGTACCGGCGTACCTTTGAAGGCGGATGTTCTTCTGTACCGTCAAAAAGCGCCACGACGACTCCTCAGATTACAATTGCCGCTTGAACAGCGCGATACTCGCGCCAATCATGATGGCAGAAAAAACGCATAAAATTAAGACGTCCTTGTAGATTCCTTCGAAGCCGGTGTTCTTGATGGTGAGGTTGCGCAGCGCATGCACTGTGTACGTGAACGGATCCACGATCGAAATCCATTTCAGCCAGCCCGGAAACGCCTCGATCGGATACACCGCGCCCGAAGGAAAAAACAGCAGTGTATTCAGCACGCCGAAAATAGCGCGCGGTACTAGCGGATCATCCACGCGCACCATCACGAGAAACATGAAACTGATCATCGCGACCGACGCAACCAGCACGACGATCGCGAGGTAAAACAGCCGCACCGGATCCCACAATCGCGGAATCCCAGCAATCAAGCCGCCGATGATCGTGAGTATGAATCCGGCCATCAATCCTTTCAATGCCCCTGCGCCAATCAATCCCATCACCAGCTCGGTTTTCTGAATTGGAGTGACGAGATATCCCTCGTGCAGCCCGCGCGCCTTGTCGTCAATAAACGTGATGCCTCCGCCGATCATGGCCACGATGAAAATCGACATCGCGATCGACCCCGCGAGCAAATATTTGATGTACTCGATGTATGGATACATTTCGACAACGTTCAAGTCGACCTGGTTTGCAAGTCGCGGCACCACGTCCGGCGTGTTCAGCTCGTTCACCATTTGTTGCACGCGTTCGAGAAGGGAACTCGAAACGAACTGGTCGGTATTGTCTTCTGTGAATGAAATTCGCGGACGGTTGCGCTGGTAGTAGCGCTGCGTGAAGTCGTAAGGAATATCAATTACGGCGGCGACGAATCCGGAGCGGAGATCGTTGATGGCCTGCGGCAAAGATTTGTATTCGACCACGCGAAAGGTTTTCGGTCCCTCCGAGATTCCGTTCATCATCTCCCGCAGGCGTCGCGACTGTACTGTGTGGTCCTGATCGACGACCGCGACAACCGCGCCTTTTATTTTCCCTCCGAACGCATAGCCGAGAACAATCAACTGCACCAGCGGAAACACCATCGAAGCCATCATCAGCGCGGGACTGCGGAAAAATTTCCGCATGTCACGTTCGATTAACGCATTGACGCGGAAAAGTTTCATGCCCCTATCACCGAGGTTTTAATGCACGGTCCCGCGATTAAAAGTCGCTGTAACTCGTCTTGATTCAACCGCTTACGATTTTCTAATAGGCGGTAAAGGACCCCCTCCCAGGAGACGGGATCTGCCGCAAATCGGAGCGTTTTAGCGATAGAGGTGGCTGATGTCATAGCCCGCGCCTCCGTGCGCAGCGTCGCGAAGTTCGCTGCCCGTGTAGTGCAAAAACACATCGTCGAGGGTGGTGCTCGTGACTGAGACTTTTCTTACCGTCACGTGGCGCACGCGGGCCAGATCCATCAGCGCCGCTACAGTGGCAGGGCCGTCATGCGATGCAATTCGCACTGCGCCGGCGTGAGTGGTTACCCCCGCGGACTGCGCGAGGTGCTGAAGCTGGTCGAGCCAGTCCGGAGGCGTATCCTCGAATTCGGCCTCCACAGAGTCCGTACCTGGCACGCTGTCCTTCAGGGCCGTGGGCGTGTCGAGTGCCGCTAGCTTTCCGTGATCGACAATGGCGATGCGATCGCAAAGCTTATCGGCTTCGTCCATGTAATGTGTGGTGAGCAGAATCGTGAGCTTCGATTTGTCGCGCATGTTGCGAATCATTTCCCACACATTCGTTCGCGAAACGGGATCGAGGCCGGTGGTAGGCTCGTCGAGAAATAGAATTTTGGGCGAATGAACCAGCCCCCGCGCGATCTCAAGACGGCGGCGCATGCCACCGGAAAACGTGCGCACCAGAGCATCCTGAAATTTCAGCAGGTCCACCGATTCGAGCAGGTCGTGAATCAGTTTTTCCCTCTGCTCGGACGGGACGCCGTAGAGCTTGGCGTGAATCAGCATATTTTCGTTGGCGGTCAATTCCGGATCAGACGTGAACGCCTGCGGGATCACGCCGAGAGCATGACGCACTCCATCCGCATCGGCGCGAATATCGTGCCCCGCGACTCGAGCCGTGCCGGAAGTGGGTGGCGTGAGCGTCGTCATCATGCGAATGAGGGTTGTCTTGCCGGCGCCGTTCGGCCCGAGCAGACCAAAAATCTCCTGCTCGGCCACTTGAAAGCTCACGTCGTTGACGGCGACGAGATCGCCAAACTTTTTGGTGAGGTGCTCTACTTCAATCGCGTTCATGGGGTTCGTTTCCGCTATGTTCGAAGCCGCTCGAACCAGTTTTTCTTTTCGGGCTGCGGCAGCAGGACCGTGGCGGTCATCCCCGTGAAAAGGCGACGCTCGGTATTGGGGACCGCAACCTTAATCGCAAAGGTTTTGATGTCGCGCTTCGTGCGGCTCACGTCGCGCTGCGTGGCGAAATCATTTTCGACCCCTTTGAAAATTACCGGCCCTTCGAGCATGTTGCCTGAAGGAAGCCTGACGCGCATCTTCTCGCCAAATTGAATGGAGTCGATGTAGCTTTCCTCGACGTCAGCGCGAACCCACAAGTGATCTATATCAACAACGACGACGATGGGCGAGCCCTGCGCAACGACTTCTCCCTGCTTCGCGACGCGCACCGAGACGATGCCATCAATCGGA
>Ga0210394_10003289_pt1 | contig 20592 bp, 20 predicted proteins | sample IncBWC12MmetaG_FD_160121 | JGI IMG/M metagenome (GOLD analysis project Ga0210394, IMG submission 160121) | Forest soil microbial communities from Barre Woods Harvard Forest LTER site, Petersham, Massachusetts, United States - Inc-BW-C-12-M | ecosystem: Environmental > Terrestrial > Soil >...
TGTACGGCCGATGCCGGCGCGCGCATGGGCTTCCGGCACCGCATGGGTCACATCCACGCCGTTGAAGACGATGCGGCCTGAGGTCGGCAAAGTCTCGCCGGCGAGGCAATTGAAGAAGGTCGATTTGCCGGCGCCGTTCGGGCCGATCAGGCCGATGATCTCGTGCTCGTCCACGGCGAGATCGGCGCCCGACACCGCGAGGAAGCTGCCGAAGGCTTTTGACACGTTCTTGGCGTCAAGCAGCATAGGCGCGCCTCCAACGCTCCGGCACCACGCGATACCACAGCTCGAACAGGCCGCCCGGCTCGAAGCGCGCGATCAAGACGATGATGCCGCCATAAAGAATGTAAGTCAGTCCGGAACCGCCGCCGCCGAACCAGGTATTGGTGGCGATCTGCAGCGGGATCAGGATCAGCGCGCCGAGCAGCGGGCCGAACAGCATGCCGGCGCCGCCCAGCGCCGCGACGATCACCATGTGCACCGAGACCAGAATGCCGAAGCCGGAATCCGGATCGATGAAGCCGGTCTTGGCGGCATAGAGCGAGCCCGCGACCGAAGTGAAGGCGGCGCTGAGCGCCAGCGCCTGCATCTTGGTCCGCCGCACCGGCACGCCGAGCGAGCGCGCGGCGCGTTCGCTCGCTTTGATAGCGCGCAGATAGAAACCGAAGCGGCGGCGCTCGATGAAAGCCGTGGTCGCCAGCACGATGCCGAGCACGGCGAGGAAGATATAGTAGTACGGCAGCTCGCTGCGGAACGTCAGGTCCCACCAGCCGCGCGCGGTCGCCGGGCCCTGCAGGCCGACCGCGGCGCCGACGAAATCCCAGGTGCCGACGAAAATCCGGATCAGTTCGGCGACCGCGATGGTCGCCATGCTGAAATAATGACCGCTGAGGCGAAACGTCGGCAGGCCGATGACGACGGCGAGCGCGATACTGAGCACGATGCCAACCGGAATGCCGGCGATCGGCGACCAGCCGAACAGCGAATAGAACAACAGCGGCGTATAGGCGCCGAGGCCGAAGAACATGCTGTGGCCGACGGAAACCTGCCCAGCATAGCCGCCGACGATATTCCACGCCGACGCCGAGATCGCTGCGAGCAGGAACGCAACCCCGATATCGCGCGCGAAGGCGCCGGAGAAAACAATCGGAAACAGCAGCAACGCGGCGCTCAGAAAAACAACACGCATGCGTGGGGAAAGAATAATTCTCACGCTTTCCCCATCAGACCTTGCGGCCGCAGCCACAACAGCGCGACGAACAGGCCGTAGACGACAATGTCCTTATAGATGGCGCCGAGCCAGTATGCGGAGGCCGCCTGGATCAGGCCGATGATCAAGCCTGCGTAGAGCGAGCCGAGCACGCTACCGAAGCCGCCGAGCGCTACTACGACGAAAGCGATCAGCCCAAACGTTTCGCCGACCGACGGCGACCACGGATAGGAGGTCGCCATCAAGGCGCCGGCGATGCCGGCCGCGCCTGCCGACAGGCCCCAGGCCAGCGCCTGCATGCGGTCGGGACGTATCCCCATCAGCATCGCCGCGGTGCGGTCCTCGGCGACCGCGAGGAGCTTGCTGCCGACCGTGGTGCGGGTGAGCAGAAGATGCAGCGCGATGGTCAGCGTGATGGCAACGACGCCAGCAACCAGTTGCGCAATCGGCAAATAGATGCCGGCGAGATTGATGGTGCCGGACATCGCGTTCGGCGGCAGCGACACAAAATTCGACGAAAAAAACCAGAACGCGGTGTAGCGCAGCAAGAGCGCCAGCCCGAACGTGGAAAGGATCTGCGCCAGCATCGGGCCGCGGGTGACGTGGCGGATGAGCGAGAAGTAGATCACGACGCCGAGCACGGCGAGCGCCACCGCGGCCGCAATGGCGAAGATCGCCGGTCCGCCGCCGACCCAGACCACGGCGAGGAGCGCCGCATACATACCGAGCATGACGAATTCGCCATGGGCGAAATTGATGAAATTCATCATGCCCCAGATCAGGGTCAGCCCTGAGGAGAACAGCGCATAAATGGCCCCCAACAGGAGGCCACCCACGATCACTTGCACTGCGACCATCGGCCAATTCGCCCGACCCAGCCACACCTCGACCGCCGCAGTCTGGCATTGGCCACGGTTTCCGGCCAGATCAATTTGTGCCCAATTCGCGCCAATGCGGGTAAAATGCCGCCGCGGCAAACACGGGAGGCGAGCTTGCCCGAATCCTACGACGTCACCATCGTCACGGTGCGGCCGGGAACCCATCCGCAAGCGTTCGCCTCACTCGGCAAGAGTTTGGCCGACGATCAAAGCCTGCTGGCGTGCTGGTATTCCGACATCGGCGCCGTCAATCAGATCCTGATTATCCGCAAGGCTACCGACGCTGCCGCGACGCTCGATGCGCGCTTTGCCGCGCTCAGCGCACCCAATCCTTTGGGCATGAGCGAATACATCGTCGCCATGGCGATGGACACATACGTTCCGTTCGACTTCATCCCGCCGCTGCGGCCGGGCGAATTCGGTCCATGCTACGAAGTGCGCAGTTATGTGCTCAAGCCGGACGGCCTCAAGCCGACCATGGAAGCGTGGCGCAAGGCGGTGCCGGGCCGCATGAAAATCTCGCCGGTGCTCGCCGCCATGACGTCGGTGACCGGAGTGGTGACGCGCTTTCTGCACGTCTGGCCCTACAAGAGCTTCGACGAGCGCGCCCGCCTGCGTGCCAAAGCGGCGGCCGACGGCGTATGGCCGCCGCCCGGCGGCCCCGGCCATTTGGTGTCGCAGCAGGTCGATATTTATCTGCCGGCGCCGTTCTCGCCGATGCAGTAGGTACCCCTACGGCCCGCGCGAAAATAGCCGGTCCGAAGCAAGCCGCGCGCCGTCGCGCAGGCTTGAAAGCTTCGCCCAGACCACGTCCTCGGCAACGCGGCCCCAGCCGGCCGAGGTATCGAAACCGCAATCGGTGCCCGCCAGCACCTGCGACGGATCGCCGATGACTGCGGCGACGCGCTCGATGCGGTCGGCCACCACCTCCGGGTGCTCGACGAAATTCGTCAGGCTGTCGATGACGCCTGCCACCAGGACCTGATCGTCTTTCAGCGGATGCTTTGCAAAGCAGCGAAATTCGTGGGCGTGCCGCGGATTGGCGAAGGGCAACACGAAGCTGCCGACATTGGCCTGCTGCAAAGCAGGCAGGATGTCTTCGAGCGGCACGTCACAATCATGCGGCGATTCGGAATTGCCCCAGCACACATGCAGGCGGACGCGGTCGCGCGGAACGTTGCGCAGCGCATGATTGATGGTAGCAACGACCTGCTCGACGAAAGCGACGAATGCGGCAACGGGTTTGTCCTTGTAGGTGATGTGGCGTTCGAGCGCGAGATCGGGCGCATCGATCTGCAACAGCAGCCCGTTCTTGACGATCGCTTCATACTCGACTTGAAGCGCGCAGCCAAGCGCCGCGAGGTAATTCGCAAGCGTGTCGTAATGCTCGTTGCGGACCGCCGTGGCGAGGATGCCGGGTGACGGCGCGCTCATGAACGGTTCGACGAAGACGCCCGGATTGTCGGCCAGGACCGCATTGAAATAACGGCATTCGTCGTCGATCGCGCGATCGTCGAGATAGCGCACCTCGCCGATCGCCTTCGGCAAGCCGCCGAGCGCCGAGACCTGGGTCCTGCTGGCGTGCTGCTCGATCCACATGCGCTTGAAGTCCGGATAACTCTCGACATCGGCGCGCGACGGCCGCTCCCAGCTGCCGCCAAGTCCGGATAGCCGCGCCTTGAGATAGAGAAAGAAGGAATCGCGCTGCTGCTCGCCGTTATTGCCGACGTCGATGCCGGCGTCGTGCTGCTTGCGCACGATCGCCCGTACCGCTTCGCGTCCGGCGCGATCGATTTCGACCGCATCGACCGCCTCGCCGCGCGCGCGCAAGGCATAGAGCCGCGTCAACTCGCGCGGCCGCGGCAGGCTGCCGGTATGGGTCGTCAATATTCTCGACGTAGAGCGCTGCATCGGTTCGGTCTTCTCATCTCGACACATGATAAGGCAGCCAAAGGGCGAGATCGGGCCACACTATCACCAGCGCCAGCACCACGAACATCGTCAGATGGAACGGAATGGTGCCGAGGATCACTTCGCTCAGTTTGCCGTCCCAGATGCTTTGTATGACGAACAGATTGATCCCGATCGGCGGCGAGATTTGGCCGAGCTCGACGAAGAGGACGAGAACGACGCCGAACAGCAGCGGATCGATGCCGTAACTCGGCAGAATCGGAAAGATCAGCGGCACGGTAATCACAATCATGCCCAGGCTTTCGATCAGGCAGCCGAGCACGGTGTAGAGCATGAACAACGCCAGAAAAAATTCCAGCCTCGTCAGATGCAGGCCGACGACGAATACCGTCACCTTTTCGCCGACGCCGGCGAAACTGATCGCATAGGAGAACACATAGGCCGAAAAGATGATGAACAGGATATTTCCGGAGAATCTGATCGTGCTGTACATGGCATCGATCAATCCGCGCGGCGTGAGATGGCCGAACACGGCGCCGAGAAGAATCGCCAGGCTGCAGCCAATCGTCGCGCCCTCGGTCGTAGTGACGAGGCCGGCATAGATGCCGCCGAGCGTGCCGCCGATCAGAATGGCGAACGGCAGCACATCGGCCAGCGCGACCATCAGTTCGTGCAGCGAGCGCGGACCAGGTTCGCGCGGCGCCACGGCGGGCACAATCGAGGCGTGGGCTCCGATATAAGCCATGAAGGCCGCGGTCATCATCAGGCCGGGTACAAGCCCGGCCATGAACAATTTCGGCACCGAGGTTTCCGTAAACGTGCCGTAGACGATCATGCCGAAGCTCGGCGGCAGCAAAATGCCAAGCGTGCCTCCGGCGGCCAGCGATCCCGCCGCCAATCGCCGGTCGTAATTGCGGCTGATGAGTTGCGGCAGCGCCACGCCGCCGATCGAAGCCGCCGTCGCGATGCTCGATCCGCTCACCGAGGCGAAGATCGCGCAGCCTGCGATGTTGGTCTGCAACAATCCGCCGGGAAGTTTTGCCACGAGCTTGGCAAGGCCGCTATAGATGCGGCTGCTCAAGCCGCTGACGCGAAGAATTTCCGCCATCAGCATGAACAGCGGCACGCAGGTCAGCACGAAGCTGTTCATGCTGCCCCAACTCACCAGTCCCAGACTGTTGAGGCTCGGCAGGCCGCCCTGCAACAGCAGATAAAACATCGCCGGAACCGCGATGGCGAAAGGAACCGCCATTCCGCACGCCAGCAGAACAAGAAAAAAAGCGAACGTGACGACGATCTGAATGTCAGGGCTCACCGGGCGCCCTCCGTCGTCTTGCCGAACGCGCGCAAGCGGGCAACGTCGGCCGCGAGCGTGCGCGCAACCGAGAAGCACAGCGCCGCCGCGCCGAGCATCATCGCGCTTTGCGGTATCCACAGCGGCGTCGCCAGATAGGTCGGGGCACGATCGCCGAAGCGGAACGAGGAGAGCTCGAATCGCGTCAATTGCCACAACAGCAGCGCGGAGAAAACCAGCGACAGAACGTCGAATATGATTTGAGACACCGCGCGGCCAAACGGCGAGAGCCGAGACTGAATCAGCTCGACATGATGAAAGCTGTCGCTGATCTGACATACCGGCAGGCTGACGAAGCTGATCACCACCAGCATGTAGCCGCCAAGCTCGTCCGAAATCTCAAAGGAAAAGTTGAACAGCGACCGCGTCAATATATCGACGCCGATCACGACCAGCATCACGATCACTGCCGCGACGCATGCGAGCTTGCAGGCCCGTTCGACAATGCTTTCCTTGGGCCTTCGCGCAGCCGAACTGCTATGCGCGCGCGCCTGCTCGATCTGTACCATTATGATGGCTGGGATTTATCGTCCAAGCGCGCTCCGCACCTTGGCCAGCGCCTCGATGACGTCGGGACCGCGCGACTTTGCCCATTCGTCCCAATACGGTGTCATCGCCTTGATCGCGCGATCGTTCTCCTCCGCTGTCGCCTTGGTGAAGGTGTATCCGGCGGCGGTGAGGACTTGAACCGATTCCGCTTCTTCCTTCTGCATCGTCTCCTGGTCCCAGCGCGCCGTGTCTTCGGCAACCTGGCGCAGCTTGCCCTGCAGATCGGGCGAGAGCTTGTTGTAAGCCTCGGTATTGGCGATGAAATAGGAGTTGTTGACGTTGATAATCAGGACGTAGCCGTATTTGAGCAGGTCCTTCCACAACACTGCGCCGACGCCGGCGGTAAAAATACCATCGACCACGCCGCGGTCGAGCGCCGAGGGGACTTCCGGCGCACTCATGGTGATCGAGGTGCCGCCAAAACTCCGCACGAACTCGCCCTGTTCCGGCTGCGCGACGCGAAGTTTTAGGCCTTTGATGTCGTCGAGCGATTCAAGTTTCTTGCGCCCCCAAATGAACTGCAACGGATAGGTATAGGAAGCGAGAAGGGTCGAACCCTTCTCAAGGTACGCCTTTTCGATGTACGGCTTGAGCACCGCGTCCGCTTTGGCGAAATCCGCGTAGGATTGAATGAGCATCGGCAGCCGCGGAATGCCGGCGACCGGGATATTTCCCGAATTGAACAGGTCGTCGCCGACCTGCACGACATTGCCGCCCACGGCCTGCGTGATATTGCTGGCGTTGATCTGCAGGGTGCCTGCCAAATGCAGCCGCACCTTGAGTTCGCCGTTGGTCGCCTTCTCGATCTCCTCGGTAAACAATTTGGCGCCGCGCGATGTCGCGAAATTCGGCGCCGACTGATGCATGTAAAAATTCCAGTCCTCCGCGGCGGGCGCCTGCCCACTGGAAACGAGCATGATACCCAGCGCCAGGCAAAGTGCTGCGACGGCTGACCCGGCCGCAGTTTTGCGGTTTTGCTCGAGCATGGCGACCCTCCCTTCGACATCGCCGGCAGGCCGGCGATTGCCGAAATCCCATTGCGCTGATTTTGCAGCAACGTTTCTTTTGCTCAAAAGAGCCTATGGACACCGCATTTGGCTGTCAACGCACCGGCCTTTAAGGGTGCGCGCGATGGACGTGGTGGCCGATCATCGGAAGCGCTAACATTAAAGTCGATTGATCCGGACCCTGGGGCGATGGCCAAATCAAATGTCCAGCACGACGTGATCGTGATCGGTGCCGGCATCGCCGGCCTCGTCGCCGCGAACCGCGCCGCCCAGCTCGGCAAGCGCGTCATCGTCCTGGAGAAGAGCAAGGAAGAAAAATTCCTCTGCAATTCGCGCTACACATACGGCACGTTTCACATCAATTTCACCGATGTGGGCGCGGACGAGGATGTGCTGTTCGGCAAGATCGAAGCCTGCACGGAGGGGCTCGCGCGCAAGGATCTGGCGCGCGCCATCGCCAAGGATGGCCGCCGGCTGATGCAGTGGCTCAAAAGCGAGGGCATCGATCTCGTCGATCTCGGCGGCTACCAGACCAACGTGCTGGCCCCGCCGTGGCGCAAGGGGTTTGGCCTGACCTGGCGGGGATATGCCGGCGACGTTGCGCTGGCGCGGCTCGAAGCAAATTTAGCACAGCGGCAGGGCCGGATTCTGCGCGGGATGCGTGCGCGTGCGCTAAGATTTGCTTCGGCCGGCATCGAGGTCGAGACCGACGCGGCCGAAGGCTCCGCCAAATTCAATTCATCATCCGTCGTCATCGCCGACGGCGGCTTCCAGTCGAGCTTCGACATGATACGCGCGCACATTTCCGCAGCGCCCGAAAAACTTCTCGCCCGCAACGGCGGCACCGCGACCGGCGATGGCCTGCGCATGGCACAGGCGGTCGGCGCTGCGAGCACCGGCCTCGGCGTGTTTTACGGCCATCTGCACAGCCGCGATGCGATGAATTCCGAGCGGCTGTGGCCGCGGCCCTATGCCGACGAGATCGCGGCCGCAGGTATCGTGATCGACGCCGACGGCCGCCGCTTCGCCGACGAGGGGCTCGGCGGCATCTATTTATCCAACATCGTGGCCCGCCTGCCCGACCCGCTCGGCGCCACGATCGTATTCGACCAGGCGATCTGGGACGGACCGCCCGGCCGCGGCCATGCGCAGCCGCCCAATCCGCTGCTGCCTGAGGCGGGCGGCACGCTGCATCGCGCCGGCACGATTGCGGAGCTGGCCGGTCTGATCGGTACCGCGCCGCCGCGGCTGGAGGACCTTGTCAGCGAATACAACGCCGCCGTCGACGCCGGCACTTTGCACATGCTTTCCCCGCCGCGTCGCAGCGACCGCTACAGAGCCTGGGCGATCAGGACCGCGCCGTTCTATGCTCTGCCGATCTGCGCGGCGATCACCAACACCATGGGCGGCATCGTGGTTGACGGCAATGGCGCCGTCCTCGACGAGCGCGACACGCCGATGCCGGGCCTGTTCGCGGCAGGCTCCGCCATCGGGGGGCTGGACGGCGGACCGAACGCCGGTTACGTCGGCGGACTGATCAAGGCGACGATCGCGTTGCGCGCCGCGGAGGCGATTGCGGCATCCTAGCGCCGCACGTGTTTGCTCAACAAATTGACGCGAGGGGGAGCTACCATGTCGTTCTACGAAAATGGCGCCGTTCGCATCTACTATGAGGAGGCCGGCTCCGGCATGCCGTTGCTGGTCCTCCCCGGCGGAGGATTGAACTCGACAATCGCCGGCCTCGACGCCAGCAACTCGCCCTTCAACCCGATGAAGGAATTCAAGGCAGAGTACCGCTGCATCGCGGCGGACCTGCGCAACGCCAATGGCGGCCAGTCCTCTGGCCCGCTCGAGATCGACCGGCCGTGGGACGCCTATGCCGACGACCAGCTCGGATTGATGGATCACCTCGGCATCGACAAGTTTTTGGTGTTGGGCTTCTGCATTGGCGGCCCCTTCATCTGGAACCTGTTGCGGCGGGCGCCCAATCGCATTGTTGCCGCCGTGCTGGCGCAGCCCAGCGGTTCGCGTCCGGAAATGCGCGATCATTTCTACGACACCAATATGACGCGCTGGGGTCCGCCGCTGACCGCCAAGCGGCCCGAGATCACCATGGCGACGGTCGATAAATTCCTAACCAAAATGTACCGCACCAATCCCGACTTCGTCTTCACCGTGACGCGCGATTTCGTGCGCAACTGCCAGACACCGGTGCTCATCCTGCCGGACGACGTCCCGTCGCATCCGTACGCCGTCGCCATGGAGTCAGCGATGCTCGCGCCTCAGGCCGAAGTGAGCATGTTTCCGTGGAAGGAGCCCGCGGAGCGGATTCCCTTGGCGGTTCGCCAAATCCGTTCCTTCCTCCGCGCGCATCGGTCAGGCGGAGATTGAAGCAACATGAAACGCAGTACCGAGCGGATTCTCACCACGCATACCGGCAGCCTGCCGCGTACCGCCAAGGTGGTCGAGCTCTTGCTCGCCGAACAAAAGAATTCGGGCGCGCGCAAGGCCGAGCTCAATGCCGCGGTCCGCGAAGCAATCGCGCATGTGGTGCGAAAGCAGATCGAATGCGGCATCGACATCATCAATGACGGCGAACAGGGCCGCACGGACTATACCGTGCATGTGCTCGATCGGCTCACCGGCTTTGCCGGCGAAAGCACGCCGCCGCTAGGCACTGGCGACGAGGAATTCCCGGAACTGGCGCAGTTGCTCACGCATTTCGCCTCGCCGTTCCAGTACCGGCCGTCCTGCACCGCCGAGGTGACCTGGAGAAATTGGGCCGCGGCGCTTGCCGACATCGACATGTCCAAGGACGCGATGAAGGGTGCAAACGCCGCCGAATTGTTCATGACCTCGCCGTCGCCCGGTCAGATCGCGCGCTATCTCAAGAACAAGCACTACGAGACGGAACAGGCTTACGTGTATGCACTCGCCGATGTTATGAAGCGCGAATACAAGGCGATCGTCGACGCCGGCTTCATTCTGCAGCTCGATTGTCCCGACCTGGCGATGCTTCGCCACACCGTCTATCTCGACAAGAGCCTCGCCGATTTCCGCAACATCATCGCTGTGAATGTCGCGGCGCTCAATCACGCGGTCGCCGATATTCCGGCCGACCGCATGCGCATGCATGTGTGCTGGGGCTCGACCGTGGCGCCGCACCACACCGACGTGCCGCTCATCGATATCATCGACATCGTGCTGACCGCAAAGCCGCTTGGCGTGTCGTTCCCCGCCGCCAATGCGCGGCACGAGCACGAATGGAAAATCTGGCGCCAGGTCAAGCTGCCCGCCGGCAAGGCGATCATCCCGGGCGTCATCGATTCGACGGCGAACACCGTGGAGCATCCGGAGGTCGTCGCCGACCGCATCAAAAATTTTGCCGATGTGGTCGGGCGTGAAAACGTCATTGCCGGCGTCGATTGCGGTTTCGGCACCTTTGCGGGTCGCGTTCAGGTCGACTCAAAGATCGTCTGGCTCAAGCTGCAATCGCTCGCCGAAGGCGCCCGCCGCGCCTCCGCGCAGCTCTGGGCGAAGGCGGCATAGCGGGCCGCAACTTTCAGCATTTCGTCAACGGCGGATAGTCGCGGGTGTAGACCGGGTGGGCGAGGAACTCGCTTTCCGGCCAGGTCCAGAACTGGCTGACGTTGTCGTAGGTCTTTATCGTCTTGTTCCAGAGCGTGAGTCCGTATTTGGCGCCCTCCTTGCCCAGGCGCCGCACGTAAATGTTTCCCACCGCGTTGTTGAGATGGTCGAATTTGAGCGGCCCGCGCGGCGTGTCGGCGAGGCTGACCGCCTTCAGCGTCGCCATGAGCTTGTCCTTGCCGCTGAGATCGCCGCCGAGCGTCTTCAAGCCGGTGTCGACGACCTGGCAGTTGATGTATAGCGCCGCGGAGTAAAGGCCGGGAATGGCGTCGTGATTTTTCAGCATGCTTTCGACGAAGCGTTTGTTGCCGTCGGTGTCGAGGTCAACCGTATAGGGGGTCGCGCTGACGAGACCGAGCGCCTCGTCGCCGAAGCTTCTGAGCAAGGCGTCGTCTCCGCCGGTCATTCCCGCCACCACCGGATATTTGAGCCCGGCGCCCACGTACGCCTTCATGAAGCGCAACGGATTGGACCCGGCAAAGCCCTGGCAGACGCCGTCACAGTCGGCAATCTGCGCGATGTATGGGGTGTAGTCGGGGGTGACCAGCGGCGGCCACAGCTTGTTGACGATGCAGCCGCCGCCCGCCACAAACGCCGCCTGGAACCCGCCCATCTCCTCGTAACCGTAAGAAAGATCTTCGCACGCGGTCACGACGCGCTTGAGTTTCAATTCGGTCGCCGCGTAATGCCCCATCGCGTGCATGGCCCCCGACGCGGTCGCGCCCGCCCGCAGCAGATAGGGGTTGGGATGGCGCTGCGTCAGATCGTCAGCGGCGGCGACGCTGAACGTCGGCATTTTTTGGTCGCGGATATAATCGTTGATGGCGTACAGTTCGAAGGTCGCGAGCGGACCGAGAATGACGTCAACCTTGTCGTGCTCGATGAGCTCTTGCGCCTTGGTCTTCGCGCCGGCCGGATTACCGCCGGTATCGGCGGAGAACAGCTCCACTTTTCGGCCGCCCATCATGGAGTTGTTGTCCTTCAGGAACGTCAATACGCCCTGTTCCATCTGGACGCCGCCCTGCGCGAGCGGTCCGGTCTTCACCGTGAGAAGTCCAACCTTGATCGATGACGATTGCGCGATCGCCGGTGCGGGGAAGCGCCCCAGTGCGGCGGTCGCACCGGCGGCAACGGTGCCCCGGACGAACGTTCGGCGGTTGAATTTGCGGGTCATCGTCTTTTCCTCCTGAGGCCCCATCGATGTTTCAATCAGTCGATGTCTTTACTTCGCCGGCGCCACCAGCGAGTAGCGCCCGTCGGCGGCAAGGCATTCGGCTTGCGGAAGACCCAGCTCCTTGCGCACCATGTTGGTGCCGAGCACCAGCGACACCATCTTGTAAAATGCATGGCGACGGCTCATGCCTTCGCGCCCCATGCCGCAATCGGTCGAGATCACGAGCCGCTCGGGCGGAATGTGTTTGAGGGCGGCGCGGATTTGCGCTGCCACCTGATCCGGGGTTTCCACCTGCAGGACGTGATGGTCGATGGCGCCAATGGCGATCTTTTTCCCGGTGATGGACCGGCCGATCGCCTCCAGATCGATGCCGCCGGAGCTCGACGATTCGAAAGTAATCACGTCGGCATCGACTGTGTTGTAGATGTCCAACGCCGGCTTGTAGCTCTGCACCTGGGCGAACATACGCTGTTGTGAGGGGTTGCCCCAGCAGGAATGGGCCCACACCTCCGTCTTGTCGCGCAAGCCTTTCACGGTGCGATTGAACACGTCGACCATGAATTGCGGCGTGATCACATCGTCCTGAATTTTGCGCACCGCAATTAGGTGAATCTGCGGCTCCTCGATCTGGATCACCGGACAGCCGGCGTCGGCAAGCTCGTGGTATTCCTCGTTGAAGGCGTCGGCGATGGCGAACATACGCTCGGGCACGCTCTTGTAGTGCCGATCCTGCAGCGCAAACGCGACGATCTCCGCCGATACCGCGCCAAATTTGACTGGCCGTTTGGTGAACCGTTGCGCCGCTTTCCACATCGCAGTGTATTGGAGATTGCCACGCCCGATCTTGCCGGTGATGACCGGCATGACGCGCGACTCGAGATAGTCGTGCAAAATATGGCCGCGCGGAAAGCTGACGCCGCCTCGTCCTGCCGGCGTCGCCTCGGGATGCGCGGCGTCCAGCCCGCTCATGTGGTTCGGCGGATAGGCGGTCCAGCTTTGGCCGCCGACGTCGTCGTCGAATCGGCAGTCGCCGTCGGTGACGATGTCGAGGCCAGCGAGTTCCTGATCGCGCAGATAGCAGGCCAGCGCGTCCTCGTATTGCTCGCGGAAGCGGCGGGTCACCATCGCCTCGAGAAAATGCCGTGTGCCGAGATTCTCGGTGTACCAGCTCGGCCGCGGCAGTGAGCCGGTGATCGTGGTCGGCAGCATGATGTCCTTGGTGACCCGGTACATTTTGAACGCCTCCTGCGTCATCGTGCCCACAATTGCGAGTGACACGCAAAGCTCGTACAATTTCTCACGCCGTTATCTAGCACAACTCGCCATCAAACAGCAGACCGCCAAGACATGGGCCTTTCGCAAATCCTTCACCGCCGCTTCGGTCGTTCACACCGATTGGCGTTGTTGGCATTGGCATTTGTCTTCGCTTCCTGCGGCGCGAGCTTCGCGCAATATCCGGAACGGCCCATTCGCCTGGTGCTGCCGTTTCCGCCGGGCGGCGCGGTCGATCTTGTCACCCGGCTGGTGGGCGAGCGGATGGCGGCCGATCTCGGCAGGCCGTTCGTGTACGAGAACAAGGCAGGCGCCGGCGGGATTTTGGCAACCGAAACGGTCGTCAAGGCGGACCCCGACGGCTACACGCTCCTGATCACGACGCCGAACCACACGATCAATGCGGCACTGAACGCGAAACTCCCGTACGACACCGAGAGGGACCTGGCTCCGATAACGATTTTTGCCGAAGTGCCGGAGCTGTTGGTCAGTCATCCGGCGGCGCCGTTCGAGACGTTCGCGGGCTTCGTCGATTACGCGAAGAAAAATCCCGGCAAGCTGAACTATTCGTCGGCCGGCATCGGCACCTTGCCCCACATCACGATGGAACTGCTGCTCAAGGGCACCGGCATAAGCGTTGCGCACGTGCCCTACCGGGGCGCCGCTCCCGCGATGACGGATCTGCTTGCCGGCGTGGTGCAGCTCAAGATGGACACTTATGCCACGGCGAACCAATACGTCGCCGCCGGCACGCTGCGCGCACTGGCCTATGCGGCTCGCGAGCGGAGCCCGTTGCTGCCCAATGTGCCGACGGTTTCCGAAAGCGGTCTGCCCGGATACGAGGGCATGCTGTGGATCGGCATGCTGGCGCCTGCGGCAACACCGCAACCGATTATCGAGCGAATAGCAACTGCGGCGGCGCGCGCCGTACGTTCGCCCGAACTGATCGAGCGATTGCGCCACGACGGCGTCGATCTGGTCGGCAACACGCCCGAGGCCTTTCGCGCATTGATCGCGCGCGAAATTCCGCAATGGCGTGAGGTCGGCCGGGCCGCCAAGATCACATTGGAATAACCCGGCTCGATCCAGAGTTCTGGACACGGCCGCCGCGACCTGCTGCGATACCAAACTCGCTTAGCCCAGAGGAGCTTCCCCGATGACGATCATCGATTGCCAGGTCCACGCCTATGAGGCGAACACGCCGAAGCGCCCCTGGCACAATGTGCCGAACTGGCCCCCTCACGTTACCGGCGACGAGATGGTGGCGGCCATGAAGAAGGTCGGCGTCGACGGCGCGATCTTCATCTCGGCTTTTTCCATGTACCGCTACGACGCCAGCTACGCGGTGGAAGTGCAACGCGCCCATCCCGGCAGTTTCGGCATCGTCAAGCCGGTCGACCCAGACGATCCGGCGGTGGCCGATGTCGTCGCCGACTGGAAGAAGACGCCGGGCGCGGTCGGCATCCGTATCATGCTGACCAAGGAGGCGAAGCGCGATCCGAACGACCCCGGCCTCGACCGCATCCTCCGCGCCGCCGTTCGCTACGACATTCCGGTCAACATTTTGTGCTGGGGCAACTTGGACGACGGCACGGCGCTGATCGATCGCCACCCTGACACGCGATTCATCATCGACCATCTCGGCATCCTTCAGCCGCGCACGCCGCCTGCCCCGCCGCAGCCCTGGGCCGACCTGCCGAAAGTGCTGGAGCTCGCCAAGCGCCCGAACGCGGTAATCAAGGTCAGCGGCGCCTGCACGCTGTCCCGGGAACCGTATCCCTTCCCGGACATCTGGGAGCCGCTCGCCCGCGTGTTCGAGGCTTGGGGTTTCGACCGCTGCCTATGGGGCACGGACTGGACTCGTGCCTTCGCCGTCGTCAACTACGAGCAGGGCGTCGCGCCCTTCCTCAAGACCGACCGCCTGAGCGACAGCGAGCGGGCGATGTTGATGGGCGGCGCCTGCACCAAGGCCTATGGCTGGTCGCCGAAGCAAGGTTAGCCTCACCACCCCGTGCACCCGTGGAGGCAGCGCGGCCGAAGTCCGCCTCTCCGGCACGCAAGATCGCGTCGTCCTGCAAATGCATGACGCGACGATGCCGGAAATCTTCGCCGCTTTGCGGTCGGCCTTCGATCTTGAGGTAAAGCTTGCACATTTGGCTGCGTCGGCTTTGTGCCGTTTTTCCGGACCAAGTCTAGCACAAAAAGGCTCTTCAATCACCTTGGTTGCCGGATAGTCATCCCGTCGTATCGCCGACGACGTCGCCAAGCTGCCGGCGCCGCTCCGCTCTCTATATGAAAGCTTCGCATGATCCGCGCTGTATTCGCCGCGGTGGCCATTGCACTTGGCGCCACTTTCACAGTGACACCGCAGGATGGCATTAAAGAGTGTTGTACGAGCGCGCACGCTCAGACGCAAACTGCGTCACCTGAGCCTACAACTTGGGATCACAATGGGTCCGTGATGTATTTGGTAGAAAACGGCTCATCTCGGGAATTCCGTTATCAAAAGCCCCGTCCAGGGATGTTGGAGGCAGGTGCACGTCCTGGCTCTCTTCTGTTCCGCGGTCAAGTCGACAACGGACAATACGCCGGAACAGCTTATATTTATAATCCGCATTGCGGCGCAATCCCGTTCCAAGTTAAGGGACCGGTTCTCGACAACGATGAACGGATAATTCTTACGGGGCAGGCGCCACAAGCCGGGCGAAACTGCCGCATTCACGGGTCTTATACCAATGATTTGGAGTTCAGACGATTGAAGCCAACGGAGGCAGCTCAATCGCAAGAACCACTCGTCGAGGCGACGCAGACGCTAGGCGCCGAACAGTCAAGATCCGAGGCGCCGTCGGGAGAAACAGAAAACTCGCCGAGCGATGTCACCGAACCCAAGATTTCCCCTAGCACTCCGATAGTGCGGTTGCCCGTGACAAACGGGGCTCCCTCGGCGGCGAAAGGCCTGGATACCTACATATGGGCCGCAGTGCTCATAGCCGTGATCTTGGTCGTTTCGGCCGCGGCAATGCTGGCGGCAGCGTAGGTGTCATTCGCCGAGGTCAAACGCAATGCGCGTGGGAAAGCTGCGCGCCCAACCGCATGTTCGCCACCTTTGCACGACCACTCAATTGACGTAGCATCATTGGAGCCAGTTCGAGATCGATCCGCCAGGGAGGAAAAAATGTCGCAAGTCGCCGAAAGGACCCGTGCGATTTCGGTCACCAAGCTGCATCCGGACATCGGGGCGGAAATCCGCGGCGTCGATCTCAGCCGTCCGTTGGACGAGGAGACGGTGCGGCAGATCAAGGACGCCTGGCACCAGCATGCGGTGCTGCTGTTCCGCGATCAAAACCTTAGCGAAGACGATCAGCGCCGATTCGCCTCCCATTTCGGCCCGGTCGCCAAGCGAGTGCCGCCGAAGCCGGGAGCACCGGGTGCGGCCGATGCGCTGGTGTGGGACGACATGATGACGATCAGCGATCGCGTCGATGCCAACGGCAAGGCACTCGGCTCGCTCGGCCACGGCGAAATGTGGTTCCACACCGACAAGTGCTACCATCGGCGGCCGCATCGCGCGACGTTCCTCTACGGCATCGAAATTCCGTCCGAGGGCGGTCACACGCAGTTTTCCAGCATGTACGCGGCTTACGAAAACCTGCCGGCCGATCTGAAGCGGCAGCTCGGCGGCGCAATGGTCATCCAGGGCCAGCAATACGGCGTCGGCCGCCGCATCGACGTCACGCTGCCGCTCGAGAGCACCCATCACTGCGCGCAGCCGATCTTCGTCACCAATCCCGGCTCCGGCCGCAAGGCGCTCTACGTCGCCAGCCAGAATTCGATGTGGATCGAAGGCATGGACCGCGATGAAAGCGAAGCGCTGTTGCAACGGCTGTTCGCGATCGCCGAGGATCCGGCCATCATCTACGAGCACGTCTGGCGGCCTCGCGACCTCGTCATGTGGGACAACCTCGCGTGCCTGCACGCCCGCACCGATTGGCCGAGCGAACAGCGCCGAACGCTGCGCCGCTGCACCGTCGAGGGCGAGCCGCTGTACTAGAATCCAATAGTCGCGCAAACTCGTTGCGGGAAACGCCGTGAAACTTCCCCGCCGGAGTTTTTTGTATGTGGCAGCAGGTGCTGCGGCGCTGCCGGCGTTGCCGCGCATGGCATGGTCGCTCGATTATCCGACACGACCGGTGCGCGTGATTGTCGGCTTCCCGGCCGGCACCGGGCCGGACGTCATCGCCCGCCTGGTCGGACAACGGATGGGGGACCGTTTAGGTCAGCAATTCTTCGTCGAGAACCGGTCAGGTGCGGGCTCAAGCCTTGCCGCCCAGGATGTCGTGGCTGCGCCGGTGGACGGCTACACGTTGCTCCTCGCCGCCAACGCCAATGCAGTCAACGCCAGCCTTTATCCGAACCTGCCTTTCAAGTTCGTGCGCGACATCGCCGCCGTCGGCATGATCTGCAGCGCGCCTTTTCTGCTGACGGCCAATCCGGCGGTACCGGCGAAGACTTTCGCGGAGTTCATCGCCTACGCCAAAGCCAATCCGGGCAAGATCAACATGGCGTCGCCGGGCATCGGCACCACGCCGCATCTCATGTACGAGCTCTTGAAGATGATGACGGGCATCGAACTCACTCACGTGCCGTATCGGACCGGGTACATACCCGATCTGCTCAGCGGACAGGTGCAAGTGGCGTTTTCAACGATCACCCAGGCGATGCAGTATGTCGGGGACGGCAGATTGCGCGCGCTGGCCGTGAGCAGCGCAGCGCGGTCGGATGTCTTGCCTGACGTGCCGGCAGTGGGAGAATTCGTGCCGGGCTATGACGCCAGCGGCTGGTTCGGCATCTGCGCACCGAAGGCCACGCCGACCGCCATCGTCGACAAGCTCAACAACGAGATCAACGCCATCGTCGCCGAGCCGGACACGCGGGCGCGCCTGGTCGGCTTGGGCGTTCGGCCGCTGTCGATGACCCCCGCGCAATTCGGCAAGCTCATCGCCGACGATACCGAGAAATGGGCTGAGGTTATCCGGTCGGCCAATATCAAGACCGAGTAATCGCGACGTTCCTTAACGGGCCGTTGCTTCAAGCTGCCTAAATATCATTCGCAATGGCGTTAAGTTGCTCTTGCGGAATCAAGCAACACCATTAGCCAATATGACGGCCGGGTCAGATAGAGAGGCGGTAATGCGCGCCTATATCATGATCGCGGTCTTTGCAGCCCTCGTAATGTTTGCAGTCGCTCATACGGCGAGCCCTGAGGATCGAGTAATTGGCGCCCCTGACTGCACGGTCGATTGCCCGGGGCAGGCTGCCGATACCGATAACGGCATCGGGACAAGTTTGCCCGTTGACCCCAATAACTATGATGACGGTGACAATAACTGAAGGGGCGACTTTAGAAATTCCCCCGGTGAGTTCAACCGGTCAGTGCAACACCAGTCGCAGTCTATCGGCTGGGGTTGCGAAGCCCAAGGTCTTTCGCGGGCGTTGATTGAGCCGCAGGGCGATCGCGTTGAGGTAGGTCTGGGAGAAGTGCGAGAGATCGGTTCCTTTCGGGAAGTACTGTCGCAGCAGGCCGTTGGTGTTCTCGTTGCTGCCGCGCTGCCAGGGACTGCGTGGATCGCAGAAGTAAACCTGCACGTTGGTGGCAACCGTGAATCGCTTGTGGCCAGACATCTCCTTGCCTTGGTCCCACGTCAGGGAGCGTCGCAGTTCCTCGGGTAGCTTGCGGATGTGCTTAGCGAGCGTGGCCACCACAGTCGTCGTGTCCTTCCTTGGAAGCTTGACGAGCATCGTAAAGCGGCTGTGGCGCTCGACGAGTGTCGCGATGTGCGTATCGTTCGCTCCCGTAAGAAGGTCTCCTTCCCAGTGGCCTGGCACGGCGCGGTCCTCAGCCTCTGCGGGTCGCTCGCGGATGGAGACCATATCGAGTATGTGTCCCTGTCCATTCTTGGCCTTGCCGCCTTTGGCGTGGCGCATCTGCCGCCTGGTACGCAACTGCGCCGTCAGCTCCTTCTTCAGCACGCCGCGTGTCTGAACAAAGAGACTGCGATAGATCGCTTCGTGAGATATCCGCATGTCTCGGTCGGTCGGGAACTGCTGCTTCAGCCAGCCGGAGATCTGCTCCGGCGACCATTGCAGCGCGAGCTTCTGCGCCACGCGCCATCGTAGCTCCCTATGGAGCGCCAGGCGACAAGGCTTGGGCCGCAGCGCCCGCTCCCACGCGCGCCTGTCGGCCCGGTTTGCACGATAAGCCTGCGAACCGCCGTTGCGTCGAATCTCCCGGCTTATCGTCGATGGCGATCGTCTGAGACCTCGCGCGATTCAACGTACCGGTCGGCCGGCCGCAATACCACGGGAAATCTCTTCGCGCTCCTCAAGCCTCAACGCCGCCACAGCTCTGCGGCGTCGTGCCGGCGCGATCCCTCCATGGAGAGCTACAATCCGCTGGATGCCGGTCTTGTTCCTCCTTTCCAGCGCCCGGGAGATGGCCAACGCACTTTGCCCGTTCTTCCAGCGCTCCCACAGTTCGGCCTTCTGCTTCGCTGTGAACCATATCCGTGACGTCACCATGTGCCCACCTCCTCATCAAGCAAGATTAGAAGGTGTTGCATCGACCGGTTGAATCCGCCCCCCGAAATCGGACATTCGGTTGCAATGCAAATTCAGGCAAATACGAAGAAAATCCGAGCGCGCGTGTTAGGCTGCGCGCAATTGTTATAGGGCAAATCTTTTTGACGGGCGGGCGCTCTCGCCAATTGCCGAAAGCGGAGCCGCAACACGGAGCCGGGTCATGCTTGCGCTGCTGCCTCACGAGAGGCGCCGGGAGCCGCGCCGGCCGCTCTACCGTGTGGCCAGGATCCAATTCGGCAACGGCGCGCTGCCGCGCGAGTGCGTTGTCATGGACATTTCCGACGGCGGCGTGCGGCTCCATATTGACGGGTTCGACGTTCCCGATGAATTCGTGCTGCTCCTCTCCGGCCATCGCGTAACCCAGGAGAGCAAATACAAAGTGGTCTGGCGGCACAACCAAGAACTCGGCGCCAGGTTCATCGGTATCGTCTGGCAGGGCATGGATTAATTTAAGCGCCCATGTGCCGGTGGCGAGAGTGTCGCTTTGAGTCACGAGCGACCGATCTGCAGTGTCCGCACCAAGTCCGCTCTTCCCCCGACAGCGACCAAACCGCTGCATCGGACTAAGTGACGCTACGGGCCAGAAGCAGACTCATGCACCGCGCGTGTGCGGAGGAGGCTGAATCCTTAGCCACCAAACCGATAGTTGAGACCGATCCGCAAGATATTGCCGTCAAGGCGCGTGCTGGTTTGGGAGGCGATTGAACAGACCACCACACCCATCGGAATGCCGCCGGAATTTGGTCCCGCAACGGGGCTGGACATACCAGCAGAATAAGAGACACGGCCAAGATCATAGTACAAGTATTCAATCTTGGCGCTCCACTTCGGCGCAAACATCCATTCCGCGCCGGCGCCAATCGTCCAGCCGGCTCGGATTCCGGATAAGGATCCCGAGGAGTTGAACGGCGGGTTGCCGCAGCATAGGCCTAGATTAACGCCGTTGTTCG
>Ga0210394_10003291_pt1 | contig 20583 bp, 23 predicted proteins | sample IncBWC12MmetaG_FD_160121 | JGI IMG/M metagenome (GOLD analysis project Ga0210394, IMG submission 160121) | Forest soil microbial communities from Barre Woods Harvard Forest LTER site, Petersham, Massachusetts, United States - Inc-BW-C-12-M | ecosystem: Environmental > Terrestrial > Soil >...
CACACCAGTCGTTCGCATAATGTATATTATGTTAAATAAAAGATCGTGCTGGTTTTCGGGCCACATGTCGCGTGTCGGTGGCGCGGGTTTTCGGTAACCCTTTTGTGCTTTTCGGTAACGGGCCATGCCGTAAAGGGACCCCCCGTCTCACTTCATGTCGTTACCACGGGTAGTTTGGTGCTATCTAACTTACAAACGCCTGCAAGTGGTCCACGCCGTCGTCTTAGCATCGAGCGCAAATCCGTTGTCCTTTCGGAACGCCCAGGCTCACGGTAACTGTCAAGTTCTGTTGGAAACGTACAGTTTTGGCACCGAGCGATCCTGTACGCGCGAAAGCGTCATTTTTCAACCGTAAACTTAATAATAATTACAATAAGTTACGACGCACTTCTCCGGCTGAATCTTGCTGACAGCATCAATGAGTTTCGACAGTTGTTGTCGCGTCACATGGAAGTTGGCACCCTGCCAGCAATCATGACTCTGAATTTCCGCGCCAGTTACTTGCAGTCCCGTAATTTGAGCCTCATTTCACGCCACCTGTCTGAGATTGCCTGCCGAGAGCGGCCGGAATTAAGACTCAGGTGTTCCCGCCATATGCTGTGATTGACATCAGGAGAGCGCCATGGGATGCAGCCGCGTAGTGGGTGCATTTTGGGTTTTGACGATGTACATCCTCCCAGCGGCCGGGGCGCAGCCGAACGTTGCGGGAAGCGCAACGCTGGGTTGTCTCGCCGAACTGATGCCTCTGCTGCAAGATGAGCGCTGGCCAGACCTTGAACGACGCGCGCGTGAGTCGATGGCGAGCCTGCAGGCGCGAATGGGACCGGATGCACCGGATGTCGCGCGCGCCGGCAGATGCCTCCTGATCGCCCTGAAGGCGCAGGGGCGCAGCGGCGAAGGCGAGCCCATCGCGAGGCATTCGTTGATGGTCGCGATCAAGCTCACCGGCGCTAACAGTCTCGACACGATTACGGCCGAGGGCAGTTTGTCCGAGAGCTTGCAGGCTTTGAACCGCACTGTCGATGCGGAAGCGTTGCTGCGCACGGCCCTGCACACCCACGAGGCCGCCTTGGCTCCGAATGATGGTTTGATCGCCCTCACCCTCACGCAGCTTGCCATGCTGCTCAAAGCAGAGCGCCGTTACGGTGATGCCGAATCGCTGATGCGACGCGCCTTGTCGATTGAGGAGAAAGTGCGACCGGAGCGACAAGAATCGGCGACCTACGCCACGCTGCTCGCGGGCCTACAGGTCTCGCAAGGTCACTTTGCGCCCGCGGACGCGCTTCTGCAACAGGCCATTGACATCAATCACCGAGTTGTCGGCGAAAACAGCATGGCGACGGCATTAAGTTTGCAGGAAGCCGCCACCTTGTCTTTGGCGGAGGGTCGTTATGCGGACACTGAAGCGTTTTATCGGCGCATGCTCAGCATCAGTCAGACACTCTTCGGTGCCGAGTCCCTGAAGAGCGTGATCGTTGAGGAACGTCTTGCCACGGCGGTGCAGTTGCAAGGTCGCTACGAGGAGGCCGAACCGCTCTCTCGTCACGTGCTCGCCGTTCGTGAACATGCGCTCGGCGCCGAACATTCCTTCACCGCCGGCAGCATGAACAATCTGGGCAATCTGCTGGAAAGCGAGCTCCATCATTCGGAAGCGGAAGAACTGTTGCGGCGGGCAATTTCCATTGACGCCAAGGCGATTGGTGAGAACAACCCGCGGATCGCCACCGAAGCAAGCAATCTTGGCCTGCTGATGATGCGCCAACGACGCTACAAAGAGGCAGAACCGTTGTTGCGACTCGCTGTCGCTATCGATGAAAAGAGCCTACCGGCGGGGCATCCGAATATTGCCGATATGCTCAGCGATCTCGCTCTGTTGCTGCAGGCGCAGGGTCGATACACGGAAGCCGAGCCTTTGCTGCGCCGGGCACTGTCGATTCGGCAATACAGCGGCCCCGAGCAACCGGAGACCGGGATGGTGCTAAGCAAGCTTGCGACCAACTTGATGCTGCAGCATCACTTCGCCGAAGCCGACCCGCTCTTTGCGCAAGCCCTGATGATCGAGGAGAAGTCGCTCGGCACGACGCATCCACAGGTCACCGCGACTCGGCGCGGCATGGCGGACAGTGCGGTCAAGCAAAAAAAGTGGGGTGATGCGTCCCGGCAATTCCGAATCGCGTGCAGCGTACCTCACTCTTTCGGCAGCGCGCGCGATCTGAGCGGCGACGCTGCGCAATCGGCGCTTTATGAAGCGAACGGTTGCTGGATCAGGCTCGGCCTATCGCTGGCCGCGTGGGCGGCCGAAGGCGGCGGTGCCGCTACAGAGGATAAGCCTTCCACGCTTCAGTTTGAGGCCTTCGATGCCAGTCAGCGCGCCGTGCAGTCAGCGGCCGGCGCCGCCATGGCGCGTTCGGCCGCATTGGCCGCGGCTCAGGCAACCGGCGTCGGCATTCAGGCAGAAGCCTACGAAGCCGCCTTGTTGTCCCGGGATCAACTGGATCAACAATTCGCCAAATCAGAATTCACCGACGCTACCCAAGGGGTGGAACAGCGCTCGACATTGAGCAAGACCCGCCTCGCGCTCTCGTCGCGGATCGACATGCTTGCCGCCGAACTGAAAAGCAAAGCGCCGCTGTACTGGGATTTTCGCTCGCCCGAGCCCATACCGATCAGCGCGCTGCAAAGTCGCAGCGGCCCCGACGCGGCGTTATTGCACGACAATGAAGTGCTGATCGTTTTCTTGCTGATGCCGGGCAACGCCAATGGGCTGACCTTTGCGGTCAGTAAGCAAAGCGCGGCTTGGGCACGAATCGGGCTCAGCGGAGCGGAATTGCAGGAGCACGTGACGCGTCTTCGCCGGCAAATTGACCCGGAAGGCTACGCCGTGCCCGACGCATCGACGAGCAGCAGCGACAGCGCAGCCGGCGCCTTTGATCGTCAAGTGGCCTACGACATGTATCGTGCCTTGCTCGGCGACCCGACAATTCAGTCGGTAATCCGCGATAAGTCCGTCATGCTGTTCGTACCCTCAGGCCCTTTGACCATGCTGCCGCCGGCATTGCTGGTGACCCAGCCGCCCGAGGGCGGGCGCCAAGGCGATAAGGATCCCGAGGCGCTGCGTGCCACCTCCTGGTTGCTGCGCTCCAAAGCCGTCGGCATGCTGCCGAGCGTCTCTTCGCTGCGGATGCTGCGGCAAATTCTGCCCGCGGCGCGCGGCGCCGCATCCGATCCGGTGCTGGTTTTCGCGGACCCGAATTTCATCAGGCCGCAAGCCATCAAGAAACTCGGGCGTGTTGCGGCAGCGCGCGGGATTGATACCTTCTACCGCGATGGGACTCCGATTGCCGAGGAGCTCGACGACGTACCGCCTTTACCCGGCACGCGAATCGAAGGTGAGGCGCTTATGCGCGCATTGAACGGTCGGCCGGGCAGTCTGCTCACCGGCAACGATGCCTCCAAAGCGCAATTGATGCGCCGAAACGCAGATGGGCGGCTCGCACAGGTTCGGGTGCTCGAGTTCGCAACTCATGGACTGGTCGCGGGTGATGCCTCCGATTTGGCTGAACCTGCCCTGGTTCTTGCCGTAGGCGCCACACCGAAAGATGAATTATTGCTAGCCTCGGAAGCCTCGAGGCTGAAGCTCAACGCCGATTGGGTGCTGCTATCCGCGTGCAACACGGCAAGTCCCGATGCGCCCGAAGCCCAAGGCCTGTCCGGATTGTCGCGGGCCTTCTTTTTTGCCGGCGCTCGATCGCTGCTGGTCTCTCATTGGCGGGTTCGCGATGATGTAGCACCGAAGTTGATTCCCGCGATGTTATTGGGGGAGCGCGAGCACCCAGAATCAAGCAGGGCGCAAGCCTTGCAGGCGGCGACCTTGGCGGTACTCGACGATCGAACCCTCAACGCCGCTGATCCGGCCTCCTGGGCACCCTTCACCCTCATTGGCGAAGCGGCGCGTTAGTCGCTGCCAGCGGTCAGTAAGATCTCTTTCGGGTCTTACAATCGGTGAGCGTGGCGCGAATCGGGAGCGACCCTGCGCAGCTTCCAGTCTACAAAGTCAAATTGACTGGCCGCTTTCGCGCTGCCGAGATGTGTCGAGCTTTCTCGGAGACAATAGTAGTGTCGCGCGAGCGCCGTTGAAACGCTGTGAAATCCTTATTTAGCTGCCCTCCTCCGGTACCGCAAGCTGCCCATGCGACCGGCGGCTTTCGAGCAGGGCGAGGCGCGTGCGCAGGGGAGAATCGTCACCTAGCGTGACTTCGGGCGCCTCGCCGCCGAGGCGCCCGATTTTCAGCGTTGCATGGAATGAACTGGCGGCAATTGGCGACTAGCCAACGCGCTGCGAAATGTCGCCTGCCCCGTCCGGGCATCATGGGGCTCGCACGTCGTCCGCCATCTATGGGGCGGCGGTTACCAGCGCCCCTGCGATTTTCCCGCTGGAATCCAAGGCAATTCTCCATTGCAGGGAACCGCGCTCTTGCTTGACATCATAGAGGTCCCAGCCCTGATTACCGACCCCGCGGAACTCAATCGACTGCACGGCGCCGAAACCCGACACCACGGCTTGTAACTTAGGTAATTGCTGCCGCGTGACGTCGGCCAATGCGGGAGTCATTTCATCATAGTTGGGCTTGCCCGACTCTATGGCCGCGATAAGCCGCCGGAGCGCCGCCTCGCTGCCCGGTGTTGCCGTCTGAGCCTGGACTTTCGCGAGGACAATGTCCGCTATCTGCTGCGCCACCGCGGCATCGACACGCGGCATCGTCATATTGTGGCCGTTCTGATGCAGCACGAGCGAGGACGCTTGTCCTTGCGCATCTGGAACGAAGCTGATCTGCGCGTCGACGATTTTGTAAAAGAATTCCCGCGTGCTTTCCGGATAAATGGGCGCGGACGGTTGCCCGGTCAGCTGCGCCATCAACTGCTGCCCGGTCCGAGTCACAGTGATAACCGCGCGATCGCCCGCTTTGTACGATCCAACGTACTCATCCAACACACTGGCGTCGAGTGATATCTCCTGATGGGTGGGGCTAACACTTCCGGCTGCGTTGGGCGGACTGACTTGGGCTGCCACCGCGACCAAAACAGCCGAAAGAGAGAGTAACGCCACCGCCGACGCCCGCCACCATTTTGCCGGTTTGCTCATCATGATTACGATCCTCTGTTCTAGGAATGACCTGGACTCCGACATCGCAGCGACGGCCCCAATGTAAGCAGACTGGTGCTCACCCACGGCAATGAGGGTTTCGCCGTAACCTACGGCATCGTGTCCGGATTTCAGGACACGTCTGTCGCAGTCGACTTCGATCGCATAGCGCAATCGACGCAATTGCCACCACAACGGCAGGTTCCAGGGCATGAATACCAATAAGAACAACGCCCCTGTAAACAACCGGGTATCGCCGGCATCCAAATGTGATCGCTCGTGCGCGATGACCGCGTCTTGGTGAGAAGGTGACGAGGACATCAGCCAGGCGGGAACTACAATTCTCGGACGCAGAAGACCGACCACGGCAGGACCGACGTCGGGAGCGACACATACACGGGTTCCACTCAACATCCCCGTCGACCAGCCACGTTCGCGCCAATACAAGTGAGCACCGCTCGCTATCAGGCCCAGGCACATGGCAATAGACACGGCTGGCCAGGCGAGCTTAAGGACAGGATCCAGTCCTCGCCACGCAGCAGCGGTCCGAGCGCTGCCACTGATTAATAGGGTCGGCGACAGGCGCGCGGACGTAGCAGTCCGAAGTGCGATGACCTTTTCCGAAACGGCGGGCGTTAGGATGCTGGGAATCTGGATAGAAACCGAGGCGATCACCGTGGGGATCAGGAGCGACAAGACGATCGCGAGGCCCCAGATCCACCGGGTCGAGGAACGCCGCAGTCGCTCCGCGCACTCCGCGGCCCACGCCGCGGCGGCAAGCACTAGGGTGACCGCAATGACGTACAGCATCCACACCAACATCACTGCTTCTCCGGCTTCGCTTTATCGTTCAGCAGCCGACGCATTGTGCGGATTTCCTCGGGTTTGAGCTTCCGATCGGACACCAAATGAGTGAACAGAAGCTCGGAGGAGCCTTTAAATAATTTGGTCGACAAGTGTTGCAAGGCGCTCTTGCGTGCGGCCTGCTGCTCAACGGCCGCAAAATACCGGTGCACCCGCCCTTCCTCCTGGTGGCCCACATACCCTTTGAATTCCAGGGTGCGCAGTATTGTCTGTACGGTCGTGTAGGCCAATTTGTCGCCCAGGCGCGCTCGCACCTCCTCCACGATCGACGGCCCCTGATCCCACAGCACTTGCATGATGTCGGCTTCCCGATCTGTCAACGTGATTTCCATGCACTCACCATCAATACTAGCCTTGTAGTAGATGGTACCAAGGCCGTGATACTGTCGTCAACTATAAATGTAGTAATAAGAGATTCTCATGGGCTCACCGGCATGCGGCTCACCCGATTCTCTCTCGAATCCCTTGAATATTTTCTGAATCGCACTCATATCGCAAAAGAAGAAGGCCCCGCGAGCGGGGCCTTCCATTGCATCAAACCCTGAAGCGACAGGCGATCGTCAGGCCGCGGCCGCCGACAGGTGCCAGTTCTTCGGCATGATTACTGTATCAATCGCGTGAATGACGCCATTCGTTGCAACCAAATCCGCCCTCCTGACGTGAGCCCCATTGACCTGTACATCCGAGGACGCAACCACCGCAGACAGCGGGCTGCCCTGCATCGTCATCACGTCGCCCGTTTTCATGTCCTTAGCCGCGACATGGCCCACGATCACGTGATAGGTCAATACTCCTTTGAGCTTCGCAGTATCTTTGAGGAGTGCATCCATTGCACCCGCCGGAAGCTTCTTGAAAGCCTCATCGGTCGGTGCGAACACAGTGAAGGGACCTTTCTTAGAAAGGATATCCGTTAATCCCGCAGCCTTTAATCCGGCAGCTAGAGTGGTGAAATTACCTGCATCGATCGTCGTATCAACGATGTTCTTTACGGGTGCAGTGTAGTGGGTGCTGGTTTTTTCGCCAGTCAGAGTGCTATTGGATTGACTCATAAATAAACCCTCAACGTATAGCCAGCGAGAATTCACCGGCCAACTCAGCTCGTATGCGGCTAAGGGGGCGGAGTGTAGGCCGTGTGCACCGCACGCGCGGCCGATGATGGAAAGGAATCATTAAGTTTGCCGGCTTGCCCGAATGGCCTTGCAATCCGCGACTTCAACGCGATGTTTTTTCGCGGCTTGCGTTTTGTCGCAGTCCAGCGACGTTGCGCGGCGTGGCATTAAACGCGGATCGCGCCCACGCATTACGTGTGAGTCCATGTCTGGTAGCGCACAGACGTCCTTAACTTCATTTTGATACAAGAGTCGGCCCCAGAATCCTCCTACCGCTTGAAAAAGGAGCCTCTATGCCAACGCAAATGGAATCGACGCCTCGACCGAGTAGATCGAAAGCCAACTCACACAGTCAAAACGCTTATGAGCCACAGCCCGAGATGGCATCATCCATCCCAATCCAAGTGACCGGGCAAGATATAGAGCCACTCACGGACGAGCAGCGCGAACTCGTCGCAGTCGCCGCCTATTATTTGGCGGAACGTCGTAACTTTAAGCCGGGCCACGAAACTGAAGATTGGCTGGCGGCCGAGAGCCAGGTCCGCAGCTTAACCACTCTGAGCTCTTAATATCGAAGATCCGGTCTGTCATTGAAATGCCAAGCGTGGAGGCTCCGTTTGAGGGGCCCTCACGACACTTTAACCAAAGTTTGCGCTACATGAACCCGTAACCATCGCGCGACAGACAAATCTTTGCACGCAACACCACGATTGCTCGATGCGGGGCCGAACGAACTGCGCCCCGGTTGAGGCGACCACACCCAGCAATGAGTAGTTCATACCGTTGCAACTACTTTTGGGGTAAGCGCAGTCATCGCAGTCAGCGAGTCCATATAGTCCCGCCATTGCACAATCTTGCGGTCCCCGATAGTAATGACCGAGATGAACCGGTTGTCGTAGGATGCACCACTTCCGATAATCGTACCGTGCACCTCGTATTCGAGGATCACTACACGAGCATCCTGGGACCGATGCACCACAAGCGCGTCCGCGCCATGCAGCAAGATGTTGTTGCCGTAGCCCGCATAAAGTGCCATCAGTGCTTCGCGACCATTGAGGGTCAGTGGCCACCCGGGGAAAATATATCGAAACTCGAAGAACGCGTTGTCGGCGATAGTATCGAAATAGTGGTCGCCATCGACGTGTCCGGCCAGACCCTGCTGGACTATGTCGAAGAAAGGGTCGAGCGCCGCGAAGGCCTTGTACTTTGGATCGGTCATGGTTGGTTTCCTAGCTGTCGTGTGGGGAGCTTCAAGGCGGCGCGAACCCAGGGATGATTGTATCAATGCCCCCTGTCAGTCGGTATCTGCGCGGACTCCGCGAGCGCCACCCCCACGCCACCGCCGCGGACCGCCCGCCAGGCTCGGCCGGCTATGTAGGAGCCGATCCGGAGATGGCAACGCTAACTGTGGATGCATGGCGAAGCGTTGCGAGGATGACGCAATAGCGCTCAGTCAACTGAATGAGGCGCTGACGAGTCGGCTCATCAAGATCCCCCTCGAGCTCAAAGGTAAGCTTGATGTCCTGGATTCCCACTGGCGCCGTCTTGTCGACACCGAGCGTGCCGCGCGCATCCCAAACGCCTTCGGCGACCACCCTTCCGCCCGTCAATTGACAACCCATTGAAGTAGCGACGGCCATGACCGTAACGCCGGCGCACGCCGCGAGTGCTTCGAGTAGCATATCCGCAGAGCAGGCATGCGCCCCCGTACCGCCGGCCGCCTGATGCAATCCGGCCGATCGGAGCGCCTCACCCGGGAGCCGCGCCGCGATCTGCGAAGGATCGAGAACCACTTCCGCGCGCGCGACGATCCGCGCACTTCCCGGGTTATCTCTGTATTGTTGTTTCAACGGCGCTTGTAGCGCCCGCAGCGTGTTAGCGTCCATTTCTTAGCGTCCTCAGTAATGTTAATCGTTGGGACCACCGCAAGCATATAGGCGGGACCGCAATTTCCGCACCACCCGACTGCGTTTCAGCCTGGATGTCGGTGCTCGCGGCACACCGAGCTGAGCCCAATCATTTAAGTAGCGCTTGGCGTCAACCCGATTGAATTGATGCCATTCGGACTTTGCCCTCTTTGATGAATGCATCTTTGCAGCTACGATCTTACTGGGCACTACGTAATACTCAATCGACTCTAGACCCTTTCGCAGCCGGATGTTGACCAGTACATAAATATGGTTCGCCGAGTGCATCCGCGCCTTCGCGCCGACCCAACCAAAACCCAAAGGTGCGGGCGTTCGTCTTAACCTGAACGGAATAGGTCAGTACACACTGCTGATCGATCGCGAGGATATCGGCGCCGATCGCGCTTCGCGACGTGGCCGACGCGATTAGGCCCTGGCGCAAGAGTTCCGCTGCCACCAGATATACACCACGCATGCCAGTTAATTGCTTCGCGATCGCCATTGAAGCTTCTTTTGTGCCACAACTGACGCGCGCGGGACAAACTACTCGAATCGCCGCGAGCTACGCCAAATTGAACGCCGGTCGGTAGTGCGCGCTCTTGCCGCGCAGGTAGAGACCGAGTTGTCCCAGTTCAGGTGTGTCTTTGACTAGCGCCGCGTACAGATCCTCCCAGGTGCGGTACGTAAAACAGACTTGCGAGTCTGGGCTCAAATAACTACGAACGTCGTCGGTAGGGTCTGCGAATGAGGAACGCGCGCTGTCCTTTTTGTCCTGGTGTTGTGTCCTGCTGACGAGATTGACGACGTGCCAGTCCTTTTCGGTCATCTCAGAGGCAAAGACTACGTTGCGAAACAGTTGACTATGAAGTCGCGGCGCCATGTTTGCAGGCCGCATGGCAGTTTTTGTTCTCACCGTCGTTGAGGCGCCAAGGTACTTCTTCAACAAGCCTGCGCGCGACGCGGGTTTCTCCCCTTCTCTTTCGTCACCATCGTATGCAAGTGGGTTGCCTGACCCAAACTTGGCCTCGATGCAAATCACCATTTCACCCCTTTTCACCACCAGCATCACGTCTGGCTCGGTACCGAAACGGGCGATACCACTCTCCAAGGCAGCCCTCACTTGCCGAAGAGCTTCATAGGTCCCCTGATTGCTGCCTTTAACGCCGATCCGCTGGCCCCAAAGGTAAAGCTCGGGCTCTGCACTGAGGCTGCGCCCGGTGAGCCATTCCCCGGCTTCCTTCAATTTCCCGGCGACGGCCAAGCTGACGAACACGTTCCAACTCAAAGCGTCTTCTGACATCTCGTATCCGAGGCGATGAGCCTCGGCCTTAGCTCCGGGTTTCAACGCAATTGCCGTTACCAAATCTTTCTGTACAATGAAATTGCGAAGCCGCGAGTCGTCCCGCCGGTCGTCACCGTTCCAGTACACAAACGTACCTGAATGCAGCCGGATGTCATGCTCGGGGCACCACGGCATCATTCGCTCCTTCGGTTCTCCATCACGATCGTACTGTTTACCGTAAACAAGATTGGCGAGCGTAGCCGAGCAATCGCGGACAGGACAGTTTGAAGGCGGAATCGCGTCCACCCGAGCAAGATCAAAATCCGCGTGGCCCAATGGGCGACTAGAGCTATCAGCTAATTTGGTCATGGGTAACACCTCTGTTTACGATGAAAGCGCGGCGCGCTACTCACAAACTGCATGCTGGCGTTGAACCGCGCGCGCTGCGCAGGCGGCAAAACCCCAATCTTCCACGCTAGCGCGTCGTTACCGTCATCACCGTGCGCCAGCGTACCCACAGTCGAATCGTCACATACCCGGCACTTCTCCCGCCCAGTCATCGCAATTAGGCGCACACTTCGTGTGCTTGAAAAACATCATCAGGAGTGAGGCGAATTATCGAGCGCGCTATTCAACACGATGTGACCCCAGCGGAGTACCTGCGATTCCGGGAGCGTTACCTACCCGAGCACCGGAAGATCATCTTCGTATTGGAGTCGCCGCCGAAATCCGGCAAGTATTTCTACAACCCCGAAGGACTAATCTCCGAGCCCTTATTCAGCGCGATGATGAAGGACGTCCTAGAGATTAAGCCCACCACCAAAGACGAGGGTCTCCGAGAATTCGCGACACGCGGATTTCTCTTGCTGGACACGACCTATACGCCCGTCAATCACCCCCACCTCTCACCACGCGAAAGGGACCAGAAAAGCGGGTTGACGTCGCTGCACGCGTGTTGGCTCTGAATCCCTGCTACGTTCTGTGACGCGTAGCCCAAATACGCATACGATCGGGCCGACCGACTGATTCTGTGCTTGAGACGAGCCACATGACCAACCTGGACAACAAGATAATCCAAGCCTTGCGCGCGGCGACCCGCGTGGTCGTCTTTACTGGAGCCGGAGTGTCGGCTGAAAGTGGCATTCCTACGTTTCGCGACAAGCAGACCGGGCTCTGGGAGAAATTCGATGCAACCGAACTTGCGACCCCCGACGCATTTGAACGCGATCCGCCCCTGGTGTGGGGCTGGTACGAATGGCGCCGAGCATTGGTGCGAAACGCCGAGCCCAACGCCGGACATCGGGCCGTCGCTGCCATGGAAACCCACGTGCCGCAATTCACACTGATCACACAGAATGTCGATGACTTGCACGAGCGCGCCGGCAGCACAGCAGTCATCCACCTCCACGGCGAGCTCTCCAAGCCCTATTGCGAGGCCTGCCACCAACCACACTCCCAAACCCAAGGGCTCCCGGATTTCCCAAGAGGTGGTGAGCGAATCAACCCGCCGCGTTGCGGGTCTTGTGGCGCCAGGATTCGTCCCGGGGTCGTCTGGTTCGGTGAGCGTCTGCCAGAGATTGCCTGGGTGGCCGCCCGAGAGGCAGCAAAGCGGTGCGAAGTGTTCCTCTGTTGTGGCACCTCAGCGCTGGTACAACCAGCCGCCTCCCTCGTCGACATCGCCATCGTCGCAGGAGCCACGACCGTTCAGGTAAACCCCAATCCAACAGACCTCGACACCGCAGTGACGGTTGCTATTCGCGGTCCGTCCGGCATCGTGCTGCCGCAGCTAGTGTCGGAAACCTGGGGACCCCTCTGATCGCTTCGCACCAGAATGGCCCTACCCCGGCAAATTCATCTTCTTGAGGAACACCTTGAAGCGCGGATCCGTTTCTAGGTCTTGAGTGGCAGCTCGTCGACGGACCCGCGACCCTCAGCGTCGCCACCTGGGCCTACTCCCACGCCGCCCAACTCGGCGCCGCTGCCTGGGTAAGCAGCAACGTCGTTGAACCACTCACCGGACGCTGGCGATCGTTGCTCGATAGGCACATTCCGGCTTCGCAGCGCGAACGGCCGTGACCTCCCGTCTTTAGAGAACGGTGTAAGATCCACAAAGCACGCCATACCGGGAATCATCGGTGCCATCGACGATAAAATCGCAGTTACGCAGCAACGCAATCGCGATCATTAGCCTAATTGTCGCCTTGTCGAGCTTTAGCTACACGGCATGGCGTACCGAGCGGAGCGAGCATAACCGCACAACCCGTCAAGCCGCATTCCAGATGCTTGTCGCTCTCGGGGAGATGAAGCAAATCGTCTATCATGGTCATTACGATCACGATGCTGTCCGCGGCAATCCCCGTACGGGATGGGTGTACGTCGAGACCATCCACGATTTCAGCTCAGCAATGCCAGAGCCCGTACCAGCAAAGGCCAACGCGCTGATGCAAAGCTGGCAAAAGCACTGGGAAGGGATCGGCAAAGAGGACGCGGACGCCGATGCGGTGACCGACGCGGTCGACGAATGTCGAGCCGCTGTGGTTGACACTCTCCGGATGTTGCGCTGACTGCGCATCAGCCGCTGCCGTTGTCACAGCGGACATTGGGCCCAAGGACTGGCTGGCTCGGCTACTGAGCGTTGAACTCAACGCCCTCGCTGGTCACGACCTGCTAATGATAAATCCACGACACCACAGCGACCTTTCGGAAATTATCGTAATACAGCGCGTAGCCACCGCGATCGTAGCCAGCCATCAGAAAGATCGCCTCGTCCTTACCATAAGGCGCCGAGGGCTGATCGGCCGCCGCGTCCGACGAGGCTTCCGCGGGCGATGCGTCACACAGTTTGTCGGTAAGCACCGTCTGACCGTCCTTGACGCACCGCTAGATGGGCGCCTTCGCCGATACCGGCCGTGCCCATGCCGCGAGCGTGATTACCACAAAGACCAATTGCGAATAACTCGTCATTTCACTGTCCGTTCATCGATCTCTAACACGGGTAGTCCAACCTTTCGGCTGTACGCGATGAAACGCGGATCGTTCTTGAAGCGGCCGATAAATGGGTCGTGCGATAGATAGTGGACCGCCGGGTCGTGGTAGCTCCAGGCGCGGTCCAGCCACTCGAACGTCTTGTCCGCGTCATTGCGCATCGCGAAAACCTGAGCCAAATCGTACGGATCCCAAAAGGGGCCCTTGTCGAGTACATTACTTAAGGCGGCATCTGCAGCCTTACGGTCGTTACCGCTCTGTAGAGCCTTCGCCAGCGCGGTATCACGAAAAAATCCGGGTGGTTCCTGCTGCGCGGCGGCCAGCGCCGCTTGGGGGTTGCCACGCCGAATCTCAATCTCTGACAGCAAAAAGTGAAGTCTCGCGCCACCAGGCTGCAGATCTATTGCTCTCCGAACAGCCACCTCGGCTTCTTCCAATCGATTCTGCACGCTGAGATAGCCGGCGAGCCAACCGTACCACCGTGAGTGCAACGGGTCGATGGCCAGCGCCTGCCGTGTCAGTTCGATTGCCCGATCCACTGGCCCAAAATTGGCGAGCTGCCGCGCGAGACTAGCCGCCGCGTCGCCATTTCCAGGGACCAGCTCGAAAGCCCGACGATACTCCACTTCCGCACCGCGCCAGTCGAGATCCCCCATCTCAAGCAGCCAACCTCGCGCGATGTGTGCACTCGCCAGGTCCGGCGCCAGTGAAAGGGCGGTATTGACGGCCACTCGAGCCTTCGAAAATGCCTCGGGCGATTCCGCAAGAGTGACATGATATCCGCCAAGGTCTGTCCAAGCGCGCGACAATGAGCTCCACGCGAATGCATAGCGCGGATCGAGCTGAGTGGCACGAGTGAAAAGCTCGATCGCCTTGCGAGTGTCGGCGTTGGTATCGTGTGCAAGATAGTACTTGCCCTCCAGCGCAATGTTGTACGCCTCCAAATTTCCGCTCGGCGGCCGATCGGTCTGCTGCGCTGACGCGTTCTCTGTCGGCATGAGATGCGCTTTGAGGGCCTCGCCTACCGCGTGGGTGAGATCGTCCTGCAGCTGAAAAAGATCCTTGTAGGGTCGGTCATACCGCTCGGACCATTGCGTGCTGCCATCCGACGCATTGATGAGCTCGGCACTGACCCGCACCACGTCGCCCATGTGGCGCACGCTCCCTTCGAGCAAGTGCGCAACCCCTAGCTTCATTCCGATCACCTTGCTGTCGTCACTGGAATGCCGGAAATTAAACGAGGAGGTGCGACCAATCACCTTCAGCCCCGGGACTTGTGACAACGCCGTGATCAGATCCTCGGATAGCCCGTCGGAGAAGTACTCCTGATCTTTCTTCTCACTCATATCCGTAAACGGCAGCACCGCAATCGACCTTTCTGAAATCAGCGCCATGGCCGGCGCCGGTGAATCTCTCTGCTTCGACGGCCAAAAACGAACCGCCAGCACACCGCCAACGCCTAAGACGACAACCAACGCCGCAACTACGGTGACACGCTTCGCAATCGTCGCACTACCAACGGCTCGATTAATGTCCGAACGGCCGGTAGCCTCACCACCGCCCAACCCCGAAATGGCTTGCGCGGTCGCCGCCCCCCGCCCCACCGCCTCTTTGAGCTTCGCAAGCGCCGCCGGCATTCCCAACGCCGGCACATCGATCCACTGCGACCGCGACAGGAAATACTCGAGCTCCGCGCTTAAACTGGCCCCATCCACCCGAAATGCCACCACGGGCTTATGCTTAGAAGCCGCCCGCTCGACTTCCCGGCTCACGTGTTCTGACGCCATCGCACTGGTCGACAGCACTAATACCAACGCACTCGCCTCATTGATCGCCCGCACGATGGCATCCGCATACGCCGCCCCCGGCTTCACGTCCCGCGGCGCCATCCAACACGCCTCACCGTGACTCTCTAAATACTCACAAACCTGGTTGGCCACTGCCGCATCGGGCGATGCGTAGCTTAAAAATACGGTCCGGGATCCGGCAGCCGCAGAGGCGCCCGGCGGTTGCGACACCGCCTCCGAGGACTCATCTATCCCCTTGTCCCCTGCCATCCCAGGCTCCCTATTGCAGTGGGAGCAGTTTCCGGGATGCTGGCTATCTAAGCAAGAATTTCACGTCACCCTGTTGTGCACTCGCCGTAAAGGACATGCCCGCCGCGCTGACGGTAACCAGTAACGCAAGCCGGCGTAATGTAAGAACCACAAGCGAATTCATGACATGGGCCCTTCAAAGTGGAGGTAGGTTCTGTACGGCGCCTTTGACGGGATCTCGCAGAGGTTGTGCCAACTCGGCATTAGAGGGCTAATGGAGGGCATGGACTTCGATTGAGCCCACGTTCTTTTGCGATTTCGGCTTACGTGCCGGAGCGTCAAAGCACTCGGTTAGCGAGAGCTTGCACTCTCGGAAGTACATTACACTCTGCGCACAAACCAAACGATGAGAGCGATGACGATAATTGTTCCGAGGATGCCGCCGAAATACATTGCAATCTCCGTTAGTACGCCTTGAGTCCCCATTAGAGCACGTCAGTGTCCGTCCGTCGGGGCGCTGCCGTACATAGGCCGACATGAGATCGATCTCGTCTTACGACGCGCCGTTAATCAAGGTACGAAGCCGTCGGTGAGGGCAGAAGTGCTGAAAAGACGGCACTGCGACGACTTATGCGCCCCAGCGTACAGACGCAGCGCGCGGATCCGCTTAACCTCGCTGTTCTTGGTGTTCTTCGACCCCTCGCCTGCCGATCGCAATGATGCCGCACCTGAAGTCGTGCCATCGGGCGGACTGCGTGGGCATCACAATCACACTTTTAGGAAAGCATTATGAAATCTATCTATTTAGCTCCATTAACCTGCGCCGCATTGCTCTTCGCAGGCGCGGCCGCCTATTCTGCCGACGAGGGCAAGAACGATGCGCAACGAGAAACCACGACGCATCGGGATTTCGATAAGGTCGATTCAAACCGGCACGGGTATCTCACTTCGGACGACGTCAAGAGCGATGATTACGTCAGCAGGAATTTCGCCAAATGCAACGTCAAGCACAATGGTCACATGAGCCGCGAGGAATACGCGAACTGTCACGAATGACACCGACAAGATCGGTATTTGAGTAGACGCAACCTCCGTTTCGGACGCCGCGTCCGTTTCGCTGCGCCGTCCTGCGAACTCCTGCCACTGCACCCCAGAGTAAGGTGAAACATGACCAAACCAGCCAAACAAGAAGCGGATTCTGGCGCCCCGGAAGTGTCGGAGAAATTGCCTTCGGACTTCGTCGCTCCAACCCTGACAACCGGCACGGTCGATGACGACGACGATCCGGGCGCCGAACGAGCCGATGAGAACGAAGCATCCGTGCGCGAGAAGCACAAGAACATCGTTGCCGACGGGTTTCAATGAAACGACGAAGATCGCGACACCGCTGACGATGAATAATCGGCCGCTACAGCTAGTTCGTTTCGATTACGATTCCCGGCCCCGTGGTCACGGTTGCTGGCGCTTGTCAGCGATCCCGCGTAGACGAATTACCTCAAGGTAGGAAGAATCATGAATACCCCATTGAACGGCGAGCCCGGACAGATGAGCACTACGGAGCGGGGCAGTACCGCGAACACGCCACCGGCTGTGGTGCAGGAGGTCGAGCGGCCGGTTTTCGCGGTAAATACCGACGGCGTGATTAAAACGACGTCCGAAAAGACTCTCGCGCCTCTCTTTACGCAGCACACGACGACCGATTTTCGCTCGCGATGGGAAGTCATTCAAAGAGGCTTTGTTGATGATCCCGAGGAAGCCGTCCGCGCGGGCTATGACCTAGTCGCCCAGGTCATCAAGAGTTTGTCGGATTCATTTTCCGAGCAACGTGCAGAGCTTGAAGGTGGGACGAATCAGACCGAAAAATCATCGACCGAGAACCGGCGGCTGGCCTTTCAACGCTACCGCTCCTTTTTTGAGCGCTTGCTATCCATTTGATCGATGGACATCGAAGCCAGACTCCGTCAACTTGAATCTCACTATCGCGCCGCCTTGAGCGCAACAGTCGCGGCGAAAGCGAGCTATCTCGCGCTTGCCGGCGAGCCGAGCACACTACCTGCGGCCGTTATAAAGGCAGGAGTACGATGGCAGCAGCTCGATTTAAGCAAGCAAACCGTCGTGGCAGAAATGGGAAAACTCGAGGAACTGGAGCACGCCCTAATTGCTGAATAATTCAGCCATTTTCACTTCTCGTGATTGTTCGATCCGACTCTGTCCCCGCGGCATCGACGCCAGACGCGTGCGACTCGGCGACCTGAAGCTGCGCCCCCTCGAACGATTCTTGTATGAGTATGACTTAGGCGATAGTTGGATTCACGATCGACGCCTCGAAGCCACGTTGCCTGTCAACCCGCGGAAGACCTGCCGCAGGTCGCAGCGCCGGCCTTCTCCTGGTCACAGCAAGTTTCGAAAGACGAGTAAAATTGGCGTGAGTTTTCGCCTGGTCATAACCGCCGTCTGCTCGTTCCTTGGACGAATTTTGCACCTCCCCAGTTAGGGCAAGACACTGTTGGATCGCGACGTTATGATCGCCGTCGGCCTCCGCCACGGCCGAATCATATGCGGTTCTAGCGCCCCACTGTTTGCCCAAACGCCCGGCGAAGACACCCGAGCATTTTTGTTGAAATAGGCCTGACTGCCACAGGGAAGGTTCCATGCATATGGAATCATCCCAACAGTAGAGTCGGGTAAGGTATTCAAATAACCGCGTATTAAGGAGTTTTTCTGTGCGAATCGCGATGGCCATGCTTTTGGCTGCAGGAGTTTCAATGTCGAATGCGAACGTGATCCAACTGAGGGCGCCTGGAAACGAAGGGCAAACTCTCGCCTTGCATTGCGTCGGGCCGGTTAGGGGAAGCAACGAGGCGGTCTTGTTCATCCATGGATTGAGTTTTCCCACGATGCTGGCGGCGGGATTCGAATTCGAAGGTAAAGATTCATGGCTAGATTTCATGTCAAACCGAGGTTTTCTCGCGTGCGGGCTGGACTTTCTCGGCTTCGGCGAGTCCAGCCGGCCAGCTGCCATGATGGTGGAGCCAGCGGGTGCAGCCCCTCTGGACAGGGCTGCGGACACCGCGATGCAAATCTCGGTCGCGGCAGATTACTTGCTCAAGACGCGTGGTGTTAAGCGCCTGCATGTCGTCGCTCATTCCTGGGGCACGGTGCCCGCCGCGCTTTATGCGGCCGCACATCCTACAGGACTGAGTTCTGTGACGTTTTTTGCGCCCGTCGTGCCCAAGCCAGGTTCCCCGATCAAGAGCACGGAGTTCTCATGGTGGGGCATCTCGCCGCGAGAGCGGTACGAGCAACTGAAATTTGCCGACGTATTACCAAAGGGCCTGCAGTTGCTAGAGCCCGCAGTGGATCGTAAATGGGCCGCAGAATTCGCGGCTTCGGGACCGGACGGCAAATCCAATGGTATCGACGAGAAGCTGAGGATACCCGCGGGTCCGATTGCGGACTTTAACGATGCGACGGTCGATCATTATCCTTACCACCCGACAGACGTCAGGATTCCAGTATTCGTCGTGTATGGCAGTTACGATAACGTGATCGATGACGCCGGCGGCGAGGCGTTTCTTAGCCGCTTCGCCAATAGCTCACTCAAGTGGCGCCTGCGCATCGATCACGGCACCCACGTCATGCATCTCGAGAGGAATCGTAAGTCGCTGTACCAAAGCGTTTTGGCATTTGTCGCCGCGGTCGACGAAGAATCCGATTCGGCGCCCCGGAGTCGACACGATTGAAGTAGTCGCGGCGCGCCAAATGCTGCTCGGGGTGGCCTCAAGATTCGGACCATCTCGTACGCCCGGAAATCCTCTCCTCACTGTTCTCTCTCCGACCGGATTCACCGCCCCTCGAATCTAAGGGACCACGCTCACACCTTTCCAGAATGCCACGCGACCTCTAATTTCGCGTGCCGCTTCCTTGGGCTCGAGGTAGTACCAAACGGCATTCTCGTTGCGATCATCGCCAACTTTGAGCGAGTAGTAATTGGCCGTGCCCTTCCAAGGACACACGCTGGTGTGGGTGCTGGGTTCCAGCAGCGCCGCATTGACCGACGCCAACGGAAAGTAATGGTTACCTTCCACGATCACCGTATCTGGCGACTCCGCAATCACTGTCCCGTGCCATACTGCCTTCATGTTGATTTCCCGAATCCGGTGTTACTACTGGGTTGCAACATTGTGTCACCATACCACTGCGGGTGAAACCGTTCTAACAGCCTCTATGGCATAACGATCCGCTCGGCCCGCGATTTCTATAGCATCCCATGCTGCACCCACGCCGCATCCGCCTCGACTTCCAGCTGCCGACCTGCGTGATCGCTGCCAAGTTGATATCGAGCTCCGCGAGATCGTGCGCGGCGCCAACCCTGGTGGAGTGCCCACTCACGTCTGCCACGAACCTCGAACAGTGCTATGTTGCTGAAATGTAGCGCATCGCCTTCATTTCGACCAATCACCCGCCCTCAGTCGCACCGCGGTCCGCTGGCAACGCGTACCGCACACGCACAGCGTGATCGAAAACATGTTACACGTGGTTCGCCTCTTGAGGCGTTGAACCGATCGCGGGCCGCAACGACTTTCCCTCATCTTGTGAGAATGACCCATTTACATGTTCAAACGCCTCCGCGGTCATTTTTCAAATGACCTTTCGATCGACCTGGGCACCGCCAATACCTTGATTTACGTCAAGTCGCGCGGAATCGTGCTCAACGAACCCTCGGTCGTCGCTGTGCAAAGCGAGCCGGGCCGCGGCGGGAAGGTCGTGCTCGCGATCGGTGCGGAGGCAAAGAAGATGCTCGGACGGACCCCGGGGCACATAACCACCGTGCGGCCGATGAAGGACGGCGTCATCGCCGATTTCACGTACACCGAAAGAATGTTGCAGTACTTCATCAACAAAGTTCATGGCAATCGCTTTTTTAGCCCAAGTCCCCGCGTGCTTGTCTGCGTACCCTTCGGCTCAACCCAAGTGGAACGACGTGCCATTAAGGAGTCCGCCGAAGGTGCCGGCGCGCGCAGTGTTGATATCGTCCCTGAACCGATGGCCGCCGCGGTCGGTGCAGGTTTACCCGTGCACGAGGCACGCGGCTCGATGGTCCTCGACATCGGTGGCGGCACCTCCGAAATCGCCGTGGTGTCGTTGAATGGCATCGTCTACGCCGCGAGCGTTCGCATGGGCGGAGATAAGTTCGACGATGCAATCATCCAGTACGTGCGCCGTCACTATGGCATCTTGATCGGGGAGGCTACCG
>Ga0210394_10003292_pt1 | contig 20574 bp, 16 predicted proteins | sample IncBWC12MmetaG_FD_160121 | JGI IMG/M metagenome (GOLD analysis project Ga0210394, IMG submission 160121) | Forest soil microbial communities from Barre Woods Harvard Forest LTER site, Petersham, Massachusetts, United States - Inc-BW-C-12-M | ecosystem: Environmental > Terrestrial > Soil >...
ACGCGCCGTCGGCGATCCGCTGCTGTTCGAGGAAAAGGCCGGACTCGTAAGGCTCGATCCGATCAAAGAAGGCCAGGCGATCCTCGGCGCCCGTCTGGCGCCGCCGCAGCCTCTCTCAAGAGGCGACGACATTTTGCCAGACATCGTGGCATCGGCATGTTCGCTCTCGCCCGCCGACATCGAAACGACAAACCACGCGCCCTGCATCGCCTCGTGCGGCCTTCAGCTGGTGTTCGCGGAGCTAAGGACGCGCGCGGCTCTGGCGGCGGCGCGGCCGCGGGCGGAAGTCTTTTCCGAGCATCTGAAAATGGATCGCGTGACCGGAATCCTGCTTTACGTCAAAGACAAAAGTGGCGGCTTCGACCTCCAGGTACGAATGTTCGCGCCGCTCTACGGCGTTCCCGAAGACCCGGCGACGGGCAGCGCCAACGTCGCTCTGGTGGGGCTACTGGCCAGCCTGCGCCCCGAGTCCGATCTGACGCTTAAGCTTCGCATCGCCCAAGGCGTCGACATGGGTCGTCCCAGTCTGCTCGAGGCCATGGCCGAGAAGAAAAACGGTAAGATCACGGCACTATCGATCGACGGACGATGCGTGACCATGATGCGCGGCACGCTTGAGCTTTAACGCGCGGCGCTTCCGGATCGGCTCGCGCAACGCTGCCTCACTGTGTCGCCGCGGCGGCCTTGGCCTTGGCGACGATGTCGGGCGGCGTCGCGTAGACGTCCTTCACCAGCTTTTCGACATCCTCGCCGGAGACAGGATTGATTTCGAGCTGCATCTTGTCGGCTTCGGCCAAAAAATCCTTGTCCTTCATCGTGTCCATGAACGCGTTCCGTAATACCGCGACGCGGTCCGTCGGCAGGTTCGGCGGCGCCACGTAAGGCCGGCCCATCACGTTGCGGGCAAACATCATCTTGAGAATTTGGCGCTGTTCGTCGGTCTTGGCGAAATCCATGACCAGCGGCACGTCGGGCAGGTCGGGATGCTTGGTGAGCGAAAGCTGCACCAGCACGATCATGCGTTTGTCCGCGATCCAGGATTTGTGCGTCGATAGCACGCTCGACCACGACCAGCCGCAGCGTCCTTGGACCTCGCCGCGTTCCATCGCCAGCACCACGTCATTGCCGCCCGGATAGCCTTGGACGATCTTAAAATGCGTGCCGAGCACGGCGTTGAGCACACGCGGAAACTGATCGGTGTCTGAGCTGGCCCCGGTGCCGCCGACGGTGAGTTCCTTGGTGAACAGATCCTGGAAACTGGCGATGCCGGAATTTTTCAACGCCACGCAGACGCTCACTTCGTTATTGGCGCTGCCGAGCCAATTCAATTTTTCCGCGTTGAACGCGTCACCCTGGCCGAGCAGCAGCGGGTCGAAGGCGATGCCGCGGCCGAAGGTGGCGATCGCGGAGCCGTCCTGCGGCGCCACGCGATAAAGGTAATTGGCGAGCCGCAGGCTGCCGGCGCCCTCCATGTTCTGCGGGACGAATGTCGGATCGCCGGGAATGTGCGCGCCCATGTGGCGGCCGATCACGCGCGCGTAGAGGTCATAGGCGCCGCCGGGCGAATAGCCGATATAGAGGTTGATGCTGCGGCCCTTATAAAAATCGCTCGCGCTCTGCGCGAAAACGATTGCCGCCGACGCCACTAGCAGCAGCAACGTGGCAACGATCACCCGCCCAAATCTAGCTTCCCGAATGCTCATGCTGTTCCTCGGCGAGCCCTTTTCCACTCCAGCCGCACTGTAACATGGGCTTGACGGCTTTACAGGTTTCGGGCGCGATGGCCGGCGGGATCAAGGAGCCTCGATGCAGCCGGACATGATCGCCAGCGCGGTGCACGCGCTGCACCTCCTGCTTGAGCCGACGCGGCTCATGATCCTGTTCCTCGGCGTTCTCATCGGGCTCGCCATCGGCGTGCTGCCCGGACTCAACGGCATCGTCGGCATGGCGATGCTGATCCCATTTACCTACAATCTCGACGAATACACCGCTTTTGCGCTCCTGCTCGGCATGGCAGCGGTGATCACCTCGTCGGATTTCATCACCGCCGTGTTGTTCGGCGTGCCCGGCCATGTCGGCGCCGCCGCGACCGTGATCGACGGCCACGCCATGGCCAAGAAGGGCGAAGCGGGCCGCGCCTTCGGCGCCGGCTTCGCCTCCTCGCTCGCCGGCGGCATTGTCGGCGCCGTCGTGCTGGCGGTGAGCATTCCGATCCTGCGGCCGATCATGCTTTCGATCGGGTCGCCCGAGCTTCTTGCCTTCACGCTATTCGGCATGTCGATGGTGGCGACGCTGTCGGGCCGCGCCCCGCTCAAAGGCCTGACCGCCGCCGGGCTCGGCCTGATGATCGCCATGGTCGGCTCGCGCGCGCAAAGCGGCACGCTGCGCTGGACCTTCGACTGGCTCTATCTGTGGGACGGCGTGCCGCTCATTCCGGCGACGCTCGGCATTTTCGCACTTCCGGAGCTCGCCGAGCTTGCGATAACGCGCAAGCGCATTGCCGGCGATAACGCGCCGAACATCAATCTCTCCAGCCAATGGGAAGGCGTGCGCGACGTGGCGCGGAACTGGTGGCTGGTCTTGCGCTGCGGCGTGCTCGGCGTGGGCTTAGGCGCCATACCGGGCATTGGCTCGGCGGTGATCGACTGGATCGCCTATGGCTATGCCCAGCGCACCGAGAAGAACCCGGAAAGTTTCGGCACCGGCGACGTGCGCGGCGTCATCGCGCCGGAGAGCTCGAATAATTCCAAGGAAGGCGGCCATCTCGTCCCGACCATCGCTTTCGGCGTGCCGGCCGGCGCGTCGATGGCGATCCTGCTCGGCGCTTTCCTGATGCACGGGCTGACGCCGGGCCCCGACATGCTCACCAAGCATCTCGATCTGACCTACATGATCGTATGGAGCCTGACGCTCGCGCATGTCATGGGCGCGATCATTTGTCTCGCCTGCAGCCGGTGGCTCGCTCAGGTATCGCGCATCCGTCCGGAAATCCTGCTGCCCATCATCATCGCGCTCGTCTTCGTCGCCGCTTTCGAGGGCGAACACGATTGGGGCGACCTTTATTTGCTGGTGTTCTTCGGCGTCGTCGGCTGGATCATGAAGCGGCTCGGTTGGCCGCGGCCGCCGATGGTGCTCGGCATCGTCGTCGGCGCCATTTTCGAGCGCTACCTGTTCATTTCGACGCAGCTTTACGGCTGGGGCTGGCTGCTACGATGGCCGGTCCTGGCGATCCTGGCCTGCGTTGCCTGGGTGCTGTACCGGCCGTTGTCGCAGATCGTCGTGACTTTGCTCGGTCAATTCCGCGAGGTGCAGAGCCATCGGTCGCGGTTTGGCGCCGCTCCGGCCTTTACGCTCGCCATCATCGTGCTGATCGTCGCGGCGATCGCCTCGTCGACCGATTGGCCGCACGATGCCAAGCTCGTGCCGTTGACCGCCTGCGGCATGGCGCTGGTCGCCGCCTTCCTCAATCTCGTCAATGAACTGTTCGGCCGCGAGCAACCGGTGCTCGCGCATGTTGATTCTGGCGTGCAAATGCACGCCGCTGCCGATTCCGGCGTGACGGCGACTCCCACCCATTCCTCCCCCGCAAGCGGGGGAGGAATGGGTGTGGGCGACCTCGGCGTGGCGGACGACATCGTGCGCCGGCGCGCAGTCATTTTCTTTGTCTGGATGGCGGCGTTCATCGGTTTCGTCGCGCTCTTCGGATTCATCCCCGCCATCGCGCTGTTCGTGTTCGCCTATATGCGCTTCGGTTTCGGCGAGCCATGGCTGTCCTCGCTCGGATTTGCGGCGGCAACGACGCTCGTCTGCACCATCGTCTTCCACTGGGCGCTGCAAGTCGCGTGGCCGCCGTCGCTCTTCGGCGATCTGTTCCCGGCGCTGCGCGAATCGACGCGGTTGATTTGATTCATTGCCCCATTATCGCGGCGGCTTTTTTCGTTATTTCCGCCGGCGTCTGGTAGATTTCCTTGACCAGCGCGTCGAGCTGTTCGCCGTCGACCGGATTGATTTCGAACTTGGCCTGTTTGGCATCGGCGAGAAACGCCTGGTCCTTCATCGTCTCCGCAAAAGCCTGGCGCAGCGCCGCCACCCGATCGGCCGGCACCCCGGGCGGCGCCGCGAACGGCCGGCCCATCACCTGACGGGCAAAAATCAGCTTGAAAATTTGGCGCTGCTCGTCGGTTTTGGCTAAATCCATAATCAGCGGCACGTCCGGCAGATCGGGATGCTTCGACAGCGACATCTGCACCAGCACGATGATCTTCTTGCTGGTGACCCAGTCCAGCCGTGTCGTCACGATGCTCGACCACGACCAGCCGCAGCGGCCCTGGACCTCGCCGCGCTCGAGCGCAAGCGTGATGTCGTTGCCTCCGGGATAGCCGGTGACGATCTTGAACTTGGTGCCCAGCACCGCATTCGTCAGAGCGGGGAATTGGTAGGTGTCGTCGCCGACGCCGGTCGAGCCGATGGTCAAGGTCTTGGTGAGCACGTCATCGAAGCTGGCGATCCCGGACGTTTGCAGCGCGACGCACACGCTCACTTCGTTGTTGGCGCTGCCGATCCAGGAGAATTTCGAGGCGTCGAATTGCGCGCCGTTCTCGTTGAGCAGCGGATCGAAGGCCGCTCCGCGGCTGATCGCGCCGATCACGGTGCCGTCGCGCGGCGCGGCGGAATAGAGGTAATTGGCGAGCCGCAGGCTGGCGGCGCCCTCCATATTCCTCGGCACGATGGTCGGGTTGCCCGGAATATGCTGGCCGAGATGGCGGGCGAGAAGCCGCGCATAAAGGTCGTAGCCGCCACCCACGCTGTAGCCGATCTCGAGATCGATGGATTTTCCTTGATAAAACTCGGCGGCGCTTTGCGCGTTTACCGTCGAAATCTGCAACGCCGCCAACGCCACGGCGGCTATGGCGATCCGGCCGATCGGCAATGTCGCATTCGACCTCATCGCGTGTCCTCCCGTTGAAGCTTGTGCGTAACTCTAGCGCGTCGGGAGTACCCGACAAGCGCGACGGACAGTAACGCTGCCGCCGCATTGCACGCCAAGCCGAAATCCCTTAAACGACCAACGCGAAGCGCCTATATCACACGTTGTCACGATGGCCCACCGCGCACGGGCCGCAGCGCCGCGAAGAAGACTTGCAGGAGCGCGACATGACGGGAATGCTGGAACACGAAATGCCCGGGCTCGGCCACAACAAGCCGTCCCAGGAGGACGCCGACGAGATCAAGCACGGCAGCAGATGGGAACGCTGGGCGAAGAAACGCACCTTCGTGCGCGCGCTGGAAGGCACCTACAGCCACCTCTACAAGAGGTTGCTTGAAGAGCCGCGGGTCTATTCCTCCAAGGATCATCCGTGGAAGGGGGGACCTGCGATGTACGGCAAGCACATCATCTCCCCGCAATCGGTGAGCATCGTGCAGTCGATCGAATCGCACATCGAATGCTATGCGCCGCTCAATGCCGGGCAGAAGCACGGTCACCTCAACAGTGCGGTATTCTACGTGCTCAAGGGCCACGGCCACGACATCCATGACGGCCGCTACATGAAGTGGGAGGCGGGCGACGTGATGCTGGTGGAAAACGCCAGCGTGCACCAGCATTTCAACGACGACGATAAGGAATCGTGCATTCTCTTGGTGTTCAAGGCCAAGCCGTTATTCCTGTTCATGCACCTGTTGTTCCAGAAAATGGTGGAGTGGCCGACCGACAAGCTGCCGCCCGGCGTGACGGAATTTCATCCGCCGACGGAAATTTGAGCGCGGAGACGACAATGGCGCTGTTCGAAGACAAATCGGCCGCGCTGTCCGGCGCCAATACCTCAACCTTCCTTGCCGAGGCGATGGTCGAATCGGAGAAATTTCGCGAGCACTACGCGACGCTGCCCAACGTCATCAAGGCCAAGGATATGCCGTGGGAGCGTTCGCCCGACGGCCTGATCAAGCATCTCGTCAATCAGAAAATGCAGACGCGCGAGTGCTGCATGGAAGCCTATATGCAATTTCTCAAGGACGGCGAGCGCTCCGGCAAGCACCGCCACATGTGGGAGGAGTTGTTCTTCGTCGTCGAAGGCTCGGGCTACGACCTGCACTGGGATCTGAAATGGGACTGCCTCGAAGCGTTCCAGTGGGAATGGGCCGACGCGCCGAGAAAATTCGAATGGACGGTCGGCGACTATGTCTACATCCCGCCGTTCACCATGCATCAGCACTTCGCCAAGCCGGGCGAGGAGTGCCGCATCATCGTGATGAGCAATCGCATCGTCAAAGATATGGGCTTCGACTGGTATGACCAGGTCGAGCGGGCGCCGGGATTTTGATCGCCTTGCTACTCGCTCAACCGCTGCGCGGCAGCGTGTGCACCGGATCGATAGCGGGAACGCCGGTCGGCGCAAAATGCCGCACGTTGCGGGTGAGCACGGTAAATCCATGAACTCTGGCGGTGGCGGCGATGATCAGATCGGGGCGCTCGATGACCATCGGCCTGACCGCCTCCGCGAGGCGCGCCAGAGTCAGTGCCACCTCGATATCGAGCGGAAGCAGCCGGTCGTTGAAGTCGGCGATGAGACCGTCGCGCAGCGCGATCAGTTGACGGGCGCGGGTCTCTTTGTCCTCGCGCCTCAACTTGAGAATACCTGCCTCGATCTCGGTAAGCGTTATGGTGCTCAGGAACAGCAGCGCATCGTGTTCGCGCATCCAGTGAACCAATGGTGCGGTTTCGCCAGCGCGTCTCGGATCGAATAGCGACACTACATTCGTATCGAGAAGATACATCCGTCACTCGGCGAATTCCGAGCCGAGTGCACGTTCGTGTTTGGCCCAATCCTCCCGCTCAAGTACGTCGGAAAAACCTTGCGCATCGGCGCCCACCGTCCTGAGCAGAAGATCGGCGAGCGTAGGCGCACTTTTCGGCCTGGCGTTCCAGACCTTTTCCGAGACGATGACAACCGCGTCTTTGCCGTGGCGGGTCACGCGTTGCGGCTGGCCCTTCAGGGCGCGCGCAATGAGCGTGGACAGCTTTGAACGCGCTTCATGGAATTGGTAGCTGCGCATGGGCGCCTTTCCGCATCGTATGTACATAACATACGAAATATGTACAGTTTTGCAACTGGGCTGCTTGGCCGCTTCGGCCGCGTCGCCAAGCCTCGCGCCAGCGTCTAAACTGTCGGTCGGGGGCGCCACTTGGTCGCGGCGCGGCGGGCGGCAATAAGCCGGCGAGCAGGCAAACGGCGAGAGCAATATGTCCGTGTCACTGATGACGACGCGCCGTTTCGCGCCCTTGTTTTGGTGCCAGTTCTTTGCGGCATTCGGCGACAATTTTCTCAAGACGGCGCTTGTCTTCGTTATTTTGTTCGAGGTTGTCGGCGCCAATTCTGCGGTTTTGATCACGCTCGCCGGCGCGACGCTGATCGCCCCGTTCTTCTTTCTTTCCGGGCTCGGCGGCGAGCTTGCCGACCGTTACGACAAGGCCTTTGTCGCGCAGCGCATAAAACTCACCGAGATCGGCGCCGCCGTGGTCGCCGTCGCGGGCTTTGCCTTTCATTCGCTCAGCTTGCTGTTCGTCGCGGTGTTTCTGTTCGGTACGCTCGCGTCGCTGTTCGGTCCGATCAAATACGGCATTCTGCCCGACCTTCTCGAACGGCGAGAGTTGCCGTCCGGCAATGCGCTGATCGAAGCCGGCACCTTTCTCGCTATTCTGCTCGGCACCATCGTCGCCGGCATTGCCGCCAACGGCAACAGCAGTCCGATTCATTTCGCCTGGCTGATGATATTGACGGCGCTCGCGAGCTGGTCCTCGAGCCTGCTCATCGCCAAGACCGCCGAGGCGGCGCCCAATCTTCCCATTAACCGCAACATCCTCGTCTCCACCGCATCGCTCATCAAGCAAGTGCGCGCCGATCCGCGGCTGTGGTGGGGCGCGATCGTGACGAGCTGGTTCTGGCTGGTCGGCGCGCTCGTCCTGTCGCTGTTGCCGCCGCTCGTTTCGTTCACCATCGGCGGCAGCGAGCAGGTCGTCACGCTGTTTCTTACTATCTTTTCGGTGTCAGTCGGTCTCGGCTCCGGTCTTGCCGCCTGGCTCGCTGCGGGGCGCATTGTGCTGTTGCCGACGGTGGTCGCCACGGTGCTGCTCGGCCTGTTCTCGCTCGACCTCGGCTGGACCGCCTCCGCCGTCGTGTCGGCGGCAACTCCGCTGACCATCGCCGGCTATTTTGCGTCGCCGCACAGCATCCATATCGCCATCGATCTCGCCGGGCTTGCGATCGCCGGCGGGCTTTTCATCGTTCCGGTCTTTACCGCGGTGCAGGTCTGGGCCGGCTCCGATCGCCGCGCCCGCGTCGTGGCCGCGGTCAACGTGCTCAACGCCGCCTTGATGGTCGTCGGCGCGGTCGTGCTCGCGCTCCTGCAAAAGCTCGGGCTCGGAACGCCGCTGTTGTTCGCGCTCATCGGCGCCGCCAACCTCGCGGTCGCCGTCGCCATCGGGCTGACCATGCCGGCGAGCTGGCTGAACGATTTTCTTTCGATCGTGTTCCGCGCGTTCTTTCGGCTCGAAGTGAAGGGCCTGGAGAACGTCGACAGAGCCGGCCACAACGCCATCATCGCGCTCAATCACGTCAGCTTCCTCGATCCGCCGCTGGCGGTATCGATCCTGCCGAGGCGTCCCGTCTTTGCCATCGACGTGACGATGTCGCAGCACTGGTGGATCCAGCCGTTCCTCAAATTCGTGCGCACCATGGCGCTCGATCCGCTCAAGCCGTTTTCGCTGCGCGCCCTCATCGGTGCGGTACGCGACGGCAACACGCTGGTGATTTTTCCGGAAGGCCGCATCACCGTCACCGGCAGCCTGATGAAAGTGTACGACGGTGCGGCGATGATCGCCGACAAGTCGGATGCCATGGTCGTGCCGGTGCGAATCGAGGGGCCGGAGGCGACGATCTTCAGCCGGTTGAAGAGCACCCAAGTGCGCCGCCGGCTGTTCCCGAAGATCACCGTCACCATCCTGGAACCGGTGCAGCTCAAGGTCGGCCCCGAGCTGAAAGGCCGCAAACGGCGGCAGGCCGCGGGGGCCGCGCTTTACACCGTCATGTCCGACCTGATCTTCCGCACCACTCCGACCGACCGCACCGTGGTCGAAGAGCTGATCGAAGCGGCAAAACTGCACGGGCCGAATTGGCTCGCCATCGAAGATCCGGTCAGCGGCCAATTCACTTACAAGCGGCTCTTGACGGCAGCCGCGATCCTCGGCCGCAAGCTGATGCCGCTCGCGCCCGAAGGCCACACGCTCGGCATCATGCTGCCGACCTCGAACGGCGCGGTCGTCACCTTGTTGTCGGCGATGTCGGCCGGCCGCGTCCCGGCAATGATCAATTTCACCGCCGGAGCGGCCAATATCCTCGGCGCCTGCCGCGCCGCGCAGCTCGACACCATCCTCACCTCGCGCACCTTCGTGGAAAAGGGCCGGCTCGAAAATCTGATCGCGCATCTCGAGGGTCAGGTCCGCATCGTCTACCTTGAAGACATCCGCAAGACGATCGGCCCATTCGACAAGCTCCGCGGCCTGTGGACTTGGAACAAGCCGCTGGTGGCGCGCAAGCCCGACGACTGGGGCGTGGTCATGTTCACCTCCGGCACCGAAGGACTGCCCAAGGGCGTCGTGCTGTCCCACCGCAACATGCTGACGAACGTGGCGCAATGCGCCGCCCGCATCGATTTCGGCCGTGAGGACAAGCTGTTCAACGCCTTGCCGGCCTTCCACTCATTCGGGTTCACCGGCGGCATCGTGCTGCCGCTGATATCCGGCGTGCCGATCTATCTTTATCCCTCGCCGCTGCATTATCGCACCGTGCCGGAACTGGTCTATGGCGTGTGCGCGACCGTGTTGTTCGGCACCGATACGTTCCTCAACGGCTATGCGCGGGTGGCCAACCCTTATGACTTCCGCTCGCTGCGCTATATCCTCGCCGGCGCCGAACCGGTGAAAGAATCGACGCGCCGGATTTATCTGGAGAAATTCGGCTTGCGCATTCTCGAAGGCTACGGCGTCACCGAGTGTTCGCCGGTCATGGCGCTCAACACGCCGATGTTCAACAAGTTCGGCACCGTCGGGCGGCTGTTGCCCGGCATGGAGCCGAAGCTGGAAAAGGTCGAAGGCGTCGAGGAAGGCGGCCGGCTCTATGTCAGAGGACCGAACGTGATGCTCGGCTATCTGCGCGCTGACAAACCGGGCGTCCTCGAACCGCCGCCGGAAGGCTGGCACGACACCGGCGATATCGTCACCATCGACGACCAAGGCTTCGTCGCGATCAAGGGCCGCGCCAAGCGCTTCGCCAAGGTCGGCGGCGAGATGGTTTCGCTCGCCGCCGTCGAGATGCTGGCGGCGGAGCTGTGGCCGCATTACACGACAGCGGTGGCGGCGATCCCCGACGCGCGCAAAGGCGAGCGCCTCATCATGGTCACCGACAAGTCTGGCGCGACGCGCTCAGAGTTCATCGCCTATGCACGGAGCAAGCACGCCTCCGAGCTGATGTTCCCGGCCGAAGTCGTCAGTCTCGAGAAATTGCCGATGCTCGGCTCCGGCAAGGTCGATCAATTAGCGATCGAGAAATTCGTCCGCGAGCAGGCGGCGGCAAAGGCCGCGGCGGCGGAGTAATCCTTTATCGCTCCCCCTTGTGGGGGAGGGTAGGGAGGGGGTCGTGAGGTGGCGCGCTGGTGTTGACGTTCTCACGTCGCCTCGCGACCCCCACCCCCAACCCCTCCCCGCAAGGGGGAGGGGAGCAGTTATTTCCCCCGCATCGCCAGCACCCGATCGACCATGGCGCCGGCTTCGCCGAGATAATTTGCTGGATCGCAGAGTTTTGCCAAAGCGGCGCGGTCGAGGTGCTTGGTGATTTCCTCGTTCTCGGCCAAGAGATCGAAGAGCGGCCGGCCGGTGGCGACCACTTTGCGGCAGATGTCGTAGACGAGATCGTGCGCATATTGGCGGCCGAGAAAAGGGCCGAGCCCCATCATCACCGCTTCCGACACGATCAATCCCTTGGTCAGATCGAGATTGGCGCGCATCTTCTTCTCGTCGACCTGCAAGCCGGTCAGCACGAACTCGGTCTGCGCCAGCGCGCCGGCGGCAAGGCAGAAGATTTCCGGCAGCACGATCCACTCGATCTCCCAGGAACCTGTGGCGCGCTCGTGGTCTTCGACCATGGCGTCGAGCAAAGCACCGACCTGCTGGCGCACCACCGAGGTGAGCGCGGTGATATAGACCGAGGAGATCGGATTGCGCTTCTGCGGCATGGTCGAGGACGAGCCGCGGCCTTCGTGGAACGGCTCGTACAATTCTTCCACTTCGGTCTGCATCATCAGTTTAATGTCGAAGGCGATCTTGCCGCATGTGCCGGTGACGAGGCCGAGAAGGCAGCCGGCCTCGGCAATCGTATCGCGCACCGTATGCCAGGCGATCGCCGGCTGGCCGAGATTCAACTCTTTCATCAATTCGGCCTGCGTCGCGAGCCCGCGGCCGCCGAGCGAAGACAATGTGCCGGCGGCGCCGCCGAATTCGCCGACCAGCACCCGCGCGCGTAATTCCTTCAGGCGCTCTTTGTGGCGTTCGAAGGCCGCAAGCAGTGTCGCCATCTTGTAACCGAAGGTGATCGGCACCGCCTGCTGCAGATTGCTCCGCCCGGCCATCGGGGTGTCGCGGTATTTGCGGGCGAGGCCGGCGAGCGCATCGGCGATGCTGTCGAGGTCCGCTTCGATCAGAATGAGCGCCTCGCGGATCTGCATCACCGTCGCCGTATCGGTGATGTCCTGCGTCGTCGCGCCCCAGTGGCACCATTCGCCGAGCCCGTCGCGGCACAGCGCCACAAGCTGCTGCACCACCGGCAGCACCGGATAGCCGATGCGCTCGGTCTGCGTTTTGAGTTTGGCGAAGTCGATCTCCGCGACATTGCAATGCCGGCAGATTTCCTCCGCGGCTTCTTTCGGGATGATGCCGAGCCGCGCCTGCGCCCGCGCCAGCGCAGCCTCGAAGTCGAGATATTTCTGGGTCCGGTTCTCGTCCGAAAAAACCCGCCGCATCGCCCCGGTGGAGAAGATGTCGCGGAAGACGGCGGAGTCGATCAATGACGTTGGCATGGGCGGAATCTCTCCAAAATGGCTACGTTTCCCGGATGCTGTGCAGCGCGCAGCGAAGCGGAGCGGTGCACCGCTGATCCGGGACCTTTCCAAAATCAGCGTCTGCGACGATCCCGGGTCTGCAGCGCGCCACTTCGTTCTGCGCTGCGCCCGGGAAACGTATTCCATGGTCTAACAAAATGGATTTGCGCAGCCCATCCCCCTAGAGTGCCACCATGAGCGAGGTATCGAGCCACGCGGCTTGAGCGAGCGCGATCTCGCCGATCTGGTCGAGCGGTCCTATGTGGCGCTCGGCGGCACCAACGTCATTCACTTTTTCGGCGTTACGCCGATGGCCGCGTCCCGGCTTGGCGCGCCGACGCAATTTGCCGCCAACCGCAAGGTCGAGCGCGGCGACGTCGTCGTTGCCGAGATCGCCGCGGCGTTCTGGGAGCATCCCGGCCAGGTCTTGCGCAGCTTCGCGGTCGACGCCGATCCGCCGCCGCTCTATCGCGAGCTGCATGCGGTCGCCGACGCCGCGTTCGACGCGATTGCCGCCATCCTCAAGGACGGCGCCACGCCGCAACAGGCGATCGACGCCGCCGGCGTCATCGAGCAATCGGGTTTCACCATCATTGACGATTTATTGCATGGCTACGGCGGCGGCTCTCTGCCGCCTATTCTCGGTTCGCGGAGCCGGCCCAGCGCGCATATACCGAACGAACCGTTTCGTGCCGGAATGACGGTCGTCGTTCAGCCCAATGTGGTCACGCCCGACGGCAAAGCCGGCGTGCAGACCGGCGAAATGGTGCTGATCACCGAAATCGGAATCGCAACGTTCCATACACTTCCGCGCGGCTTCGTGCGGGTGTGACGGCGCGCCTCGCGTTGCCGCGAAGGCGCTTGTCGTTCGTCCTTAACGGCGTCCTACCGTAATTCGTAAAATCGGCAACGCGCACTGTGGCATCATCAATGAATCGTTGCGCGCGCAAAACTCCAAGCCCGACGCGGCTTCGGGCGGGCAGCTGCGCCGCGCCGATTGTCGTGACTCAAATTCCGTAAAGGATATCTCTTCACTTCGAACGATGCGCGATACGCGCCGTAAAGAATACCGCTTCAAGCAATCTTCAGCATAGCGGGAGAACTCTAGGTAACTTCACCAATTCCATACGAGCAGCCGGCCAATAATCCCCGCGAACGAAGACGAAATTCCTTCGGGAAATTTTGTTCAACAGATTTACGGCGTCATCAGGGGACGGACTTGCGTAAGAGCACCATCGTCATGATCGGCTTTGCGGTCCTGTTCGGATTGCTCGCGGTTTTCCTGGCGCAAACCTGGCTCAACAACCAGGACGCAGCGCGCATGAAGAGCCTCGAAGCGCAGCACAAAGCGCCGCTGCCGGAGCGCACGATCGTGGTCGCCAATCGCCCGTTGCGGTTCGGCGACCAGCTGACTGCGTCGACGCTGCGCGAACTGCCGTGGCCGCAGGATGCACTGCCGGCCGGCGCGTTCGGCAAGATCGCGGATCTCACCGCGACGAAGCGCGTCGTGCTCACGCCGATGGAGCCCAACGAGGCCATTCTCGCCTCGAAGATCACCGGTCCGGGCGAACGCGCCACGCTTTCCGCGGTGCTTGACCCCGGCATGACGGCGGTGACGGCCCGCGTCAATGACGTACAGGGCGTCGCCGGCTTCGTATTGCCCGGCGATCGCGTCGATGTGGCGTTGACGCGGCAAGGCGAGAAGAACACCGCCGCGACCGACGTCGTGATCGAGGACGCAAAGGTCCTGGCGATCGACCAGCTTGCCGACGAGAAGACCGACAAGCCGTCCGTCGTCAAGGCGGTCACGCTCGAGGTCAACGTCACCGATGGCGAGAAAATCGCGCTGGCTTCCACGGTGGGCACGCTGTCGCTGCTGCTGCGCAAGGCCGGCGAAATCACGGCGGACGACTCGCGCCGGGTGACGACTACGGATCTCGGCAAGCCGTCCACGTCAAAATCGGATTTTGTTATCGTTGCCGTGACGCGCCCGTCGAAGAACGAGCGCGTCGAATACACCGTGCCGGTCGAGCGCGGCAACGCGCAGTCCGCCGCGCTGTCGCGGCCGGCGCCGGCGCCTGCGAGCGACTGATTGAAAATGACGAAGTGAAGCGATGTGAAATTCGTGTTTGGGGAAACAAATGAGCGGCGGGGAGACTGACGTGACAAGCCAGTACAAGAATCAAAGCGACGTCGCGGGCGAATGCCCAAGACGTCAAACAAGACCTATGACAAGATTTTCGGACAGGAACACCGAGCGCGCGGGCATCAAGATCGGCGCGCTGTTGCGGCGCGGCTGGGTGAGGGCGGTGCTTGCCGCGTCGATCATGATGGCGCTGGCGCCGGCCGTGCACGCGCAGCAGAAAGTCACCTTGGCGGGCGCGGTGCATACGGCGACGGTGGCGGTGACGGTCGGCAAGACCGAAGACGTCCGTACCGACCAGAACTTCGCCAATATCACGGTCGGCGATCCGGATATCGCCGATGTCAGCCCGCTCACCGATCACTCGCTGTCGATCCTCGGCAAGAAGATCGGCACCACGCGCGTCACGGTCTATGACGCGGATCACAAGCCGGTCGGCATTTTCGACGTCGAAGTGTCCTACGACATTTCGCGGCTGGCTTCCGAGATCGGTCACTTCACCGGCGGCGGCATCAAAGTCGCGTCGATCAACGGCCGTATCATGCTGACCGGCACGTCGCCCGACGCCGCCACGCTCGACAAGGCGGTGGAGATCGCGCGCGAATTCGGTCCGGATCCGATCAATACGGTCCAGGTGTCGCAGCCGCAGCAGATCGAGCTGGACGTGCGCTTCATCGAAGTCGACCGCAACGCGAGCCGCGATCTCGGCGTGCAGTGGAACATGTTCGGCAATTCCGTCCTTGCCAATACCGGCTCCGGGCTGCCCGCGTCGAAGCTGCCGATCACGCAGCCGAACGGCGCTTTCCAGCAGCCGGCCCTCGCCGGTAGCGGCCTTGGCGGCCCTAACGTGCTGGCGAACACGTTGCCGATTTCACCGGTAGTCGCCGGCGGCATCCTGTCGGGCGCGGCGCCGTTCGGCTTTCTGGTCGGTCAATTGTCGAACCGCCTGCAGGTCGCGGTCAATGCGCTCGAAGTGCGGGGCGCCGCGCGCAGCCTGGCGGAGCCGAATCTCGTCGCGTTGTCGGGCGACACCGCGAGCTTCCTTGCCGGCGGCGAGTTTCCCGTCCCGGAGGTCGGCGCGACCGGCACGCCATCGTTCGGTTTTCAGCCCTACGGCGTCGGCCTCTCCTTCACCCCGACCGTGCGTAATAACGGAATTATCAACCTCGTGGTCAAGCCGGAGGTGAGCGAGATCGACACGACCCATACCGTGACCGTGGCCGGCACTTCGGTGCCGGGGCTGATCACGCGCAAGGCTTCGACCACGCTCGAATTGCGCGACGGCCAAAGCTTCATGCTCGGCGGGCTGTTGCAGAATACCGGCACCAACGACGTCAACCAGCTGCCGTGGCTCGGCGACGTCCCGGTGCTCGGCGCTTTGTTCCGCAGCACCGATTACCAGAAGAACGAGACCGATCTCGTGATCCTGGTGACGCCGCACATCGTCCGGCCGCTGGCGCCGACCGACCCGATCCACACGCCGCTCGACAATACGCTGCCGCCGAACGACGTCGACCTGTTCCTGATGGGGGACACCGAGGTCAGCCCGGAACTGGCGCGGCTCGCCGTCGGCGCGCTGAACCGGCCCTATGTCGGCCACATCCTCGACCTGCCGAGAAATGGAGACTTCTATGTGTCGGCCAAAGACTAAGCGCGGTACGCGTCGCGCCGCGCGATTGATCGCCGGCTCGATCGCCGCCATCGGGCTCGGCGCCTGGCTTGCCGGATGCTCCGACATCTATTGGGATCGCCGCGAGAGCGTCGCGCTCGACAGCGGCGACGCTGTCGCGGCCAATAGCATCACCCAGGTGGTCGATCCGTGGCCGGCTAATAGCGGCAACAAGAACATCGCCTTCGACGGGCAGAAGATGCAGGCCGCGGTCGAACGTTACCGCACCGGCAAAGTGATCCAGCCGACGGATCCGGATAACCTGCAATCGACGAACCAATCGGGCCAGACCATCAACCAGACAACCGTCAATGCCGGCGGCGGCGCTGCCGGCGGCGGCGCTCCGCCCGCAGCCAGCACGACGGCGCAATGACGCCCGCACTCGCAACGCGAGCTTGAAAGCATGCGTATCGGCCCAGTCACCGCCCCGCGCGTCCAGACCAAAGTGGTCGTACTGACCGCCGACCAGGTCTTCGAAGATGGCGTCCGCTCGACCTTCGGCGGCAGCGCGCAGATCGGCCTTGATGTCGTCAAAGGCCGGCTCGCCGTCGAGGGCAATAACATCAATGTGGAAGGGGCGACCGTCATCGTCGCCGATGTCGACGCCGGCGACGAATCCGAATTGCAGGCGCTCGAAGACCTGTTGCTGCGGATCGGGACGTGGCCGCCGGTGGTCGCCGTCACGCAGACTTTCGATGCGGACGTCGCGCGGCGGCTCATGCAGATGCGTGTCGCCGATTTTCTGGTGAAGCCGGTGCCGCCGGTCGAACTGGTTCGCGCCTGCGCGCGCGTCGCCAAACCGCCGGCCAGCGCCGAGACCACGCAAGCGCAGATCTTCACCTTCCTGCCCGCCGTCGGCGGCGCCGGCGTGACCACGCTCGCGGTGCAGACCGCCATGCTGCTGCTCAACAGCGGCGCCCGCGGCAAATCCGCGACTTGCCTGGTCGATCTCGATTTTCAGCACGGCGCCTGCGCCGATTATCTCGATATCGAGCCGCGGCTCAATCTGAGCGAGATCGAGCCGCGCCCGGAGCGGCTCGACCGGCAATTGCTCGAAGTGATGATCTCGCAGCATCCGTCGGGCCTCGCGGTCGTTGCCGCGCCGAACCGGCCGGCGGAGATGCGCTCGTTCGATCCGGACGTGGTGACACGGCTGCTCGACCTGGTGTCGTCGCATTTCGATTACGTCGTTTTCGACATGCCGCGCACCTGGTTCTCGTGGACCGACAGCGTGCTGTTGGGTTCCGACAAGCTGTTCATCGTCAGCGAAACGACGGTGCCGGGGCTGCGCCATGCCAAGCAGCTCGTCGATGCCATTCGCGAGCGGCTGGACGAGGGGCCGCAGCCGCGAGTCATCATCAACCGGTTCGTGCAGAAAATGTTTTCGTCCGGCCTGCGCAAGAGCGACATCGAACAGGCGATCGGCGACGCGTTCCTGGCCTGCGTGCCCAACGATTACGGTCTCGTTCGCGAGGCGATCGACCGCGGCGTGCCGCTCGAGGAAGTCAGGAAAGGCAACAAGATCACGCTCGAACTCAAAAAGCTGGTCCTGGCGCACGGCGCCGGCAAGACCGCCAAGGAAGCCGCAAGCGGGGAGAAGAAATTCAAGCTGTCATGGGCGCGATCGTAAGCCCCGCCTTCAGGTTCTAGGAATTCGCCGGGAAACCACCGGGCAACCGCCAGGAAACCGTAATGGCAAGTCGTTTTTCCATGCGCCGCGTCGCCGCTCCGGACATCGTCCCGGCGGCCGCGGAGAGCGTGATGGAGGAGGTTTCGTGGACCGTGCTCCCCGAGGCCGCCGCCGCGCCGGCCGCAGCCGACGCCGCCAATCCGCTTTTGACCGACAAGCTGCTCGACGCCAAGGTGCGGCTGCATCGCCGGCTGATCGAGGAGACCAATCTGTCGGCGCTGGAAAAGCTTCCGGAAGAAGAAATCCGCGGCCACGTCCAGCAGCTCGTCTCGCAATACGTGCTCACCGAGCGGCTGGCGCTGAACACGCAGGAACTCAACGATTTCGTGTCCGAGATCCTCGACGAAATGACGGGGCTCGGTCCGCTCGAGCCGCTGCTCAAGGATCCGACCGTCAACGATATTCTGATCAACGGCCATGAATGCGTCTATGTCGAGCGCATGGGCGTCTTGGAGCCGACCGGGGTGCGCTTCAAGGACGAAACGCATCTGCTGCGCATCATCAACAAGATCGTCTCCGCGGTCGGCCGCCGGGTCGATGAATCGCATCCGATGTGCGACGCGCGGCTGCTCGACGGCTCGCGCGTCAACGTCGCGGTGCGCCCGGTGGCGATCGACGGGCCGCTGATGTCGATCCGCAAGTTTTCCAAGAAGCCGTTCAACCTCAACAAGCTGGTCGAGGTCGGCGCGCTGCGGCCGCAAATGGGCGAATTGCTGGCCGCGGCGGTGAAGGCGCGCGTCACGCTGATCATTTCCGGCGGCACCGGCTCGGGCAAGACCACGATGCTCAACGCCTTGTCGGCATTCATCTCCGAGAAGGAACGGCTCCTCACCATCGAGGACGCCGCCGAACTGCAACTGCAGCAGCCGCATGTCGGCCGCATGGAGACGCGGCCGCCGTCGATCGAGGGCAAGGGCGAGATCCGCCAGCGCGATCTCGTCAAGAACGCGCTGCGCATGCGGCCCGACCGCGTGATCCTCGGCGAGTGCCGCGGCGAGGAAGCCTTCGACATGTTGCAGGCCATGAATACCGGCCACGAAGGCTCCATGGCGACGATCCACGCCAATACGCCGCGCGACGCCATTTCGCGCCTCGAGCAGATGATCGGCATGGCCGGCCTGCCGATGACCGTCGCCAGTATCCGCGGCCAAATCGCCGCCGCCATCCGGGTGATCGTGCAACTGTCGCGGCTAAGCGACGGCAAGCGCCGCGTCATGAGCATTGCCGAGATCACCGGGCTCGAAGGCGACATCATCCAGATGCAGGAAATCTTCAAATTCGTGCGCACCGGGACGGCGCCGGACGGCGCCGTGCAAGGCCATTTTCAGGCGACCGGCGTGCGCCCGCGCTTCCTCGCCGATCTGATCGCGCTCGGCATCAAGATTCCCGGCTCCCATTTCGATCCGTCGCAGCCGTTGTGACAGGTCCGGTCCGTCATGTCCTTCGATTTTCTCTGGTTCGATTTCGATCCGATCTACCTGGTCTGGCTGTTCGTCGCGCTCGCCGCGGGGCTCACGGTCGAGGCCGTCTATCTGATGTGCTTTTCGGCGGCGTCCTATCGCAGCAATATCAATCGGCGGCTGTCGATCGCCAAGGATCGCACCGATCGCGAGAGCGTGCTGGTCGAGTTGCGGCGCGAACGCGGGCTGACCGGCGGCGGCGATTTCCGGCTCGGCCTGATCGCGCTCAATCGGCTGATTCTGCAATCCGGCCTGACGCTCGGACTGACGCGGCTGTTCGTCATCGTCGCCGTTGCCAGCCTGCTCGCGTTCGCCGCGACGATGGTGTTTCGCCAGAGCCTTTTGGAAGCGGGCGCGGCGGCGCTTTTTTGCGCCACGGCATTGCCCTATCTGGTCCTGAAGTTGCTGCGCAGCCGCCGCCAGAAGAAATTCGGTGCCCAATTTCCGGACGCGCTCGATATCATCGTGCGCAGCCTGCGCGCCGGACACCCGGTACCCATCGCGATTTCCATGGTCGGCCGCGAAATGGTCGATCCGATCGGCTCGGAATTCGGCGTGGTGTCCGACGAGATCACCTATGGCGCCGATCTCGAAACCGCGATGCGCAATCTGTACGTCCGCCTCGGCTCCGACGATCTGCCGCTGTTCGTCACCGCGGTCGCCATTCAGGGATCGACCGGCGGCAATCTCGGCGAGATCCTGGAAAACCTGTCCGGCGTCATCCGTCAGCGCTTCAAGATGCGGCGCAAGATTCGCGCGCTGGCCGCCGAGGGCCGCGCTTCGGCGATGATCCTCTCGGCGCTGCCGATCGGCATGTTCATCGTCATCCAATTCATCGCGCCGGATTTTTACGCTTCGGTATGGCAGGAGCACCTGACCAAGGTGCTGTTGTTTAGCGCCGCCGGATGGATGCTGGTCGGCAACATGATCATGTTCAAGATGGTCAATTTCAAGATTTGAGCCGAGATCTGAGAAATGGACAGCGCAAGCACCATGTTAGGCGACAACGCTCCGCTGATGCTGAGCGTGCTGGTTTTTCTCGCCACCGGCACGCTCGCCTTCGCGGTGATGCTCGGCGTGCGCGCCCGCGAGGCGGTGCGCCGCCGCGCCGTTCGTGTCGGCCTCGATGAGGGTCCGCGCGGCGGCCGGCGCTCGCTGCGCTTTTCGGGATTGAAGGCCGCGCAGACGCTGATCGACTATACGACCAAGCATTATTCATCGGCCGATTCCAGCGCCATGAAGGTCCTGCGGCGGCGCCTGTTGGGCGCCGGCATCTACGATCCGCACGCCGCGGCCTATTACTTCATTGCGCGCCTGGCGGCGGCGGTGGGTCTCACCGCCGGCGCCTATTTCGGCCTGTCGATGTGGGGGTTCGAAAGCAAGACTTCGTTCTGGCTGTTCGTGATGGGCGGCGGCGTGCTGGGTTATCTGGCGCCGAGCATCTACCTCGACCGCCGCATCGCGG
>Ga0210394_10003294_pt1 | contig 20549 bp, 19 predicted proteins | sample IncBWC12MmetaG_FD_160121 | JGI IMG/M metagenome (GOLD analysis project Ga0210394, IMG submission 160121) | Forest soil microbial communities from Barre Woods Harvard Forest LTER site, Petersham, Massachusetts, United States - Inc-BW-C-12-M | ecosystem: Environmental > Terrestrial > Soil >...
TCTCCGCTTACATCCATTTCGTTCCACCGCGTTTCGATTCCGGCGCCTCGAAAGATTGCCGTGGCGACTCGCTCCGCTTCCGCGAGAGTGCCCGAGGGAACGCCGGCGTAGTTTCGCACATGAATTGTGAACGCTGGCCTCGGCCCCTCGGGGGCAGCCGTTGCAGCGTGGTCGAAACCCGCTAAAGCGATCGCTACCGCGAGACCCGCGCCCCAACCCCACCGAAGTGTCGCTTTCATAGCCTCCCTCCTGCCCTCACTAGGGAAGGCGACAATTGGGGCCAAAAAGTGTCAGGGGAGAGAAGAATTTTGAGGAATGACTGTTTTATCGAGGACGGATGTTATACTTCGTCAAATTCGGGGCCCCGGAACCTGCTGTTACAGGAGCGCCGCCACGCCCGCTTCTTCGGCCCAGAACGTCACCCGACTGCTCCAGGATTGGAGGCAGGGGAAGGGTGCGGCCTTGGAAGGGCTCATGCCGTTAGTGAACCAGGAACTGCGGCGGCTGGCCAAGCGGTACATGTTCGGGGAACGGGCCGGCCACACACTGCAAACGACGGCCCTCGTGAACGAAGCCTACCTAAGACTGGTCAATTCTCGGCGGGTCAACTGGCAGAACCGCGCCCACTTCTTCGCCATCTCCGCGCAGCTCATGCGGCGAATTCTCGTCGATCACGCTCGCGCGCGCGGATATCAGAAGCGAGGCGGAGGTGTTCCCAAGGTGACGCTCGATGAAGCGTTGGTGGGACCCGAGGAGAAAGGCCGCAACTTGGTTGCGCTGGACGACGCGCTCACCGCGCTGGCCGAAGTCGATCTTCGGAAGAGTAAGGTGGTGGAGCTTCGCTTCTTCGGCGGTCTGAGTGTCGAGGAAACAGCCGAGGTGCTGAAGGTTTCGCCCGAAACGGTGATGCGCGATTGGAGGCTGGCGAAGGCCTGGCTCGCGCGAGAAATGGGCAAGTCGGAGGCCGCCCGCCATGACGCCTGAACGCTGGCGGAAAATCGAGCAGCTTTACCACGATGCGCTGAAGCGCGGCGTCAGCCTGCGGGCTGCCTATCTGCAAGAGGCCTGCGCGGGAGACGACTCACTGCGGCGCGAGGTCGAATCCCTGCTGGCGCAGGACAGCAACGCGCAGGGATTTCTCGGAACGCCCGTGGTCGAAGCAGTAGGAAAAATACTGGCCGATCAGCAGCGCCAATTCTCGCTCCTCGGCCGGCAGCTCGGCTCGTACAGGATCATTTCCTCGCTGGGCGCGGGAGGAATGGGCGAAGTCTACAAGGCCCTCGACACGCGCCTCGAACGCACCGTGGCCATCAAGGTTCTCCCCGCTCATCTCGCCGGGCGCGCTGAATCGCGCGAGCGATTCGAGCGCGAGGCCAAGACCATCGCCGCTGTGAATCATCCCCACATCTGCACGCTCTTCGACGCCGCCCATCAGGACGGAATCGATTTTCTGGTGATGGAGTACGTCGAAGGCGAAACGCTGGCGCAGCGCCTGGAGAAGGGCCCGCTGCCGATCCAGCAGGTGTTGCAATATGCCGTTGAAATTGCCGACGCGCTCGACAAGGCGCATCGCAAGGGCGTCATTCATCGCGACCTCAAGCCCAGCAACATCATGCTGACCAAGTCGGGGACGAAGCTGCTCGACTTCGGCCTGGCTAAGCTCGGCCAGTCCGCCGTTCCAGCGACGCCCGAGTCGCAGCTCCCCACCATGAAGGACGGCATCACCGGCGAAGGAACGATTCTTGGCACGTTGCAATACATGGCGCCGGAGCAGATCGAGGCAAAAAAGGTGGACCCGCGGACGGACATTTTTGCGTTTGGAGCCGTGGTCTATGAGATGACGACGGGCAAGCGAGCGTTCGAAGGGAAGAGCTCGGCGAGCGTGATGGCCAGGATTCTGGAGGCGGAGCCTCCAGCGATGACCTCGCTCCGGCCAATGACGCCGCCGCAACTGGATCGCGTGGTGAGAATCTGCCTCGCGAAAGATCCGGATGAGCGATGGCAAACCGCCGGCGATCTGTGCCGCGAGTTGAAATGGATCGCCGAGCAGAAAGAGGCAACGCAATCAACGGCGGTGGCGCCCGCCACTCAGCAACGCTGGTGGCAGAAGCACGCCTGGTTAATTGCGCTTGCGGCAGTCGTGATGGTGGCGATCCTCGCCCTCGCAGTAATCGTGGTGACGGCGATTCTTCGCGGCCCACCACCGTACGGTTCCCCACCACCGGGAGCAGCAAAAGCGATTCGTTTTACTGTCGCGCCCCCGGAAAAAGAGCACTTCCCGGCAACATCAAACACGGCGAGTTTCCTTAGCGCTTCCCCGGACGGAACCAAGCTGGCCTTCGTGGCCATAGACTCTGCCGGGCACCCCACTCTATGGCTGCGGGACCTCGATTCGCGGACAGCATGGCAGCTCCCGGGAACAGACGACGCGGCTGCACCGTTCTGGTCCCCCGACAGCCGCTTCGTCGCGTTCACCGATCGCGCTTCCCTCAAGAAGATCGACATCACAGGAGGCCCGCCCCAGATAATTGTGGACTCCCCAGCAATCGGCGGCGGAACCTGGAATCGAGAGGGAGTAATCTTATTCGCGGCGGCAACTTTTGGCGGGCCGATTCTCCGTGTCTCCGCCGCCGGGGGCGCGGCGATGCCGATGCCCACACCGACGACACCGGGAGGCTGCGCGTGGCCAAGGTTCTTACCGGACGGGAGACATTTCCTTTTCCTATCGCGCACCCAGAACCCGCCAGCTGGAGCAATTTACTTAGGGTCGCTGGACTCGAACCAGACAAAGCTGATTGTGAACTCCAATTCCATGGCCGAATATAGCCCACCCGGCTATTTGTTATTTATTCGCGCGGGGGCGCTGATGGCCCAATCTTTCGACGCCGACCGCCAGGAATTGAAGGGCGAGGCTGTTCCGATCGCCGAAGGCGTTCAATTCAGTGTCGTGAACGGACGAGTAGGCATGGGCGTTTCCGAGAACGGCGTGCTGGCCTATCGAACGGTTCCCTCGACTGGGCAACTGCGACTTTTGTTTGCGGACCGCAAGGGCACGGAGCAGCCCCTGGCTGCTCCCCCCCACGCTTATCGAAACCCGCGATTTTCTCCGGACGGGCAGCGCATCGCAGTGACCATCGACGAAGGCGGAAGCCAGGAATGGAACCTCGACATCTCCCGGAACACGCTGAGCCGCCTCACGTTCGAAGGCACCTACAACGGCGCCACGGCGTGGACGCCGGACGGCAAGCGCATCACGTTTGGCTCGGACCGTGCGGGTGCGCGGAACCTTTTCTGGCAACTGGCAGACGGGAGCGGAAACGCCGAGCGATTGACGTCGGCCAACAACACCCAGGTTGCGGGCTTTTGGTCTCCCGACGGGAAGACTCTGGCATTCGAACAGACCGGACCGGGAACGGGCTACGACATTTGGACGCTTCGTCTGGACGATCGGAAGGCGACGCCCTTCCTTCAATCGCAATTCAATGAGATCGGACCTCGATTCTCGCCCGATGGTCACTGGCTGGCCTACGCCTCGGATGAGTCAGGCCGGTACGAGGTTTACGTGCAGCCTTATCCCGGTCCAGGGGGAAAGTGGCAAATTTCAACCGAGGGGGGAACCGAGCCGGTTTGGGTGCGCAGCGGTGAGCTCTTCTATCGGAACGGAGACAAGTTGATGGTCGTGCAGACAACTACTCGCCCGAACTTCTCCGCAAGCAATCCCAAGGTGCTTTTCGAGGGGCGTCATGCGACCTACCAGAGTATCCCCGACTATGACGTGAGCGCTGATGGGCAACGCTTCCTTTTCTTGACGCCCGGCGACGAAGGGCGCGAGGAAGTCAATGTTGTGGTGAATTGGACAGAGGAGTTGAAACAGAAAGCCCCCGCCAGGCAAAAATGATCGCGGAGGCATCCCGAACGCGACTCAGGCGTCAGGAGCGTCCGCTTAATGCTCGAAGCTCTCGAAGGCGAGATTGTCCTCGCAGACGTGTTCCAGGATGTCCCATTCGGGATGCAACACGAAGCCGATACGCGCGGACCAGGGCTTGGTATAACTTTTTGCATCGTCAAACGTGAGATCAATCTCCAGATTCTTGGCGTCCGCGCGGCGGATGCGCTCGACGATGTGCATTTGGTCGCTCTCCGGATGGCCCAGGCGATCCAGCCAGTTTTTCCCGTTGAAACCGATAGTGTCGACGACCAGCGTGTCGCCTTCCCAGCGGCCGATGGAATGGCCGTTGTAAGAGGGCTGCAAGTCCGCGGGATGCTGGCGGCCATCTGTGTAAATGTACCGAACGATGTGGTCGTACTCGAAGAACTCGATTATTTCCCTGGGCGTCTGAATAATCTGCATCGGAAAAATTTGGATGTAGATGTAGGGCACGCCGGGGGGAGAGCATTTGTAGACTTTATCGTTCGTTTCGGTGAGCTTGACGCCGTGCGGTCCCTGCGAAGGTTTTGCCGCGGCAAACTGCGCCTGTCCCCACGCGGTCATCGGCGGTTCGTCCTTGCCGAACGCGGCATAGTCATAAACGCCGGACGCCGTAATCCAGACTCCAGAAAGGTCGGTCTTCGCAGCCCGGCTTTGCCGCTTCGTCGCGGAGGATTGGGCAGCCGCGGGAATATTGGTTAGGCCGAGCAACGCGCACGCCACCGTTGACGCTGCCACAAATGCCGATACGACCGCTCCGAGCCGGTTCAGCATTTCGATGCCCCTTTTTCGCGCGCCGATGACGCGTGATTTTTGTTTTTGAATTTCAGGTTAGCGCATCGTATGCTTCCCCGGCTTCCGTGACAACGAATTTGCCGCAGTGATATGTGCGGACGATCAAGCCGTCCAGCACTCGAATTGCAATGGCTAATGGGACCGAACCGGGTATACAATCCCGCACAATTTGCAGGCCGGACCGGATGCCTGTCCCAACAAAGCGAGGTGCCATGTTGATGAAACGATGCACTGCTGAATTGTTTTTTATCGTCGCCGTCGCGGCGGCTTTGCTCACCGCAACAAAAAGCGCCGGGCAAGCCTCCCCTTCGACGCAGCACAAGCCACAGCCGCCTCGCTCCGTGCGGCTTTACGTTTTTGATTGCGGCGTACTTCACAATTCGGACATGGGCCGGTTCAATCTGAAGAAAGAAGACGTAACGACCACGGACATGTCCATGTCGTGCTTTCTGATCGCGCATCCCAAGGGCAGTCTGATCTGGGACACCGGCGCGGTGCCCGACGATTCGTGGACGCCCACGGGCAAATTCATCACGCAGCACGTCACGCTGCCGGACGGGCAGACGCGCGAAGCCGACGTGGACAAAACTCTTCGCGGCCAGCTCGCGGAAATCGCCTACTCTCCGGCCGACATCAACTACCTGGCCCTCTCGCACTACCACTACGATCACACCGCCAACGCGAACGAATTCGCCGGCGCCACGTGGCTCGTGCGGCAGGCCGATCGCGAGGCGATGTTCGGAGGAAAATACTACGGCTCACTGCAGCCTTCCACGTTTTCTGCCCTGGAGAAAAGCAAAACCATTATTCTGAAAAACGACGAATACGATGTGTTTGGCGACGGCGCGGTCATCGTCAAGTCGGCGCCCGGACACACGCAGGGCCACCAGGTCTTGTACGTCAAGCTGGCCAAAACCGGCGGCGTCGTGCTCTCCGGCGATCTCTACCACTATCCCGCGGAAATGAAACTAGATCGCGTGCCCACCTTCGAATACAGCCAGGACGAAACACGCGCCAGCCGCAAATCCGTGGATGCCTTCCTGAAGAAAACCGGCGCTCAGCTCTGGATTCAGCACGATTTTGAAGGCGACGCCAAGCTGAAAAAATCGCCGCAGTTCTACGAGTAGCCACTTCGCCGCGGCAAAGTGGCGGCCGAATTTTCAGCGTGCAGCTCCCAGCGAGTTCGATCTCAATCGATGGGCTGGCAGGCTGCGCTCAAACGTGAGAGAATGTCGGCGAGCGGCAGTGGCGGAACTGGCAGACGCACCAGCTTGAGGGGCTGGCGGTAGCAATACCGTGGAGGTTCGAGTCCTCTCTGCCGCATGAAACTTCCAATCACAATTCACAGCATCCAGCGTTGTGGCCTACACGCGGGGGATGTCATATCTTCGGCAACGTATCGCGAGCACTGGAAACGCCAACCTGGACGCAAGGTTTCCTGAATTTTTCCAAGTAGAAGGACTCAAAAAAGAAACGGCGGCCACGTGGCCGCCGGCATTCGTGCATGGAATTTCTAACTTACTTCGAGGGAGTTGCGGGCGCGGGAGCAGGCGCAGCCGGTGCGGGCGTTGACGCCGGCGCCGGAACCGCCGGTTTCGCCGGCGCTGCCGGCTGCTTGGACGTCTTCGAGAATTGTTGCAGGACCGAGCTGCCGGTTGGCGACGCGACAGTATTGTCCACGTGCATCGTCAGCGCCATGGACGTAAGCATGAACATGATGGCGCACCAGGTGGTCGCCTTCGAGAGAAACGTGGCCGCGCCGCGCGGGCCGAACGCCGTCTGGCTCCCCGCGCCGCCAAACGCGCCCGCCAAATCCGCCGCCTCGCCGCTTTGCAGCATGATCACACCGATCAGCAGCAGGCAGATCAGAATGTGGAGCGTGACCAGCAAAGGATAAATTTTCCAGCCGGCCCAAATCAGGCCGAGTCCAACGCCGACAGAAATCGCCCACTTTACTTCTTTTGGCATTTCAGTTCCTTGCTTTCAGAATTTCACGATCGACGCAAATGCCTCGGCGTCGAGACTCGCGCCGCCGACGAGCGCTCCGTCGATATCCACTTGCGCCATCAAACCCTTGATATTGTCGGGCTTGACGCTCCCGCCGTAAAGGATTCTCAGCCCGGCGGCCCGCTCCGCCGTAAAGTTCGCCTCGGCCAGCCGCCGCAGGAATTTGTGCGTGTCCGCGGCAATATCCGGGGTCGCGGTGCGGCCGGTGCCAATGGCCCAGACTGGCTCGTAAGCTAAAATGATACGCGAGAACTCGGAGCCGGTCAACGCGGCGACGCCCCCTGTGAACTGGCGCTCCAGCACTTGCTCCGTCCTGCTGCTTTCCCTCTCGGCCAGCGTTTCGCCCACGCACAAAATGGGAGTCAGCCCCGCCGCCAGCGCCGCTTTGACCTTCTTGTTGGCCCGCTCATCGGTCTCTCCAAAGAATTGCCGTCGCTCGGAATGCGCAATGATTACGGCGCGACATCCCGCCTCGACGAGCATTGCGGCAGATACTTCGCCGGTGAACGCCCCCTCAGGTTCCCCGTGCATATCTTGCGCTGAGATGGAAATCGGAACCCCTCGCACAGCTTCCACGGCAGCTGCGATGGCCGTGAAAGGCGGCGCGATGATGATGTCGCAGTGCGTGCAGCCTTGCACCAGCGGGACGAACGCAGAGAAAAAAGCTCGCGCCTCCGCCCGTGTTTTGTACATCTTCCAATTCCCTGCAATCACCGGTCGCCGCATCGCACCTCTTCTCTGTGCCCTCTGTGTTCTCCGTGGTGAATGGTATTAGGATTTGGTTTTTTCGGTCAGTGCTTCAACCCCCGGTAATTTTCGGCCGCCAAGGAATTCGAGTGAAGCGCCGCCGCCGGTCGAGATATGCGAAACTTTGTCCGCCAGCCCCGCCGCATGAATTGCGGCGACCGAATCTCCGCCGCCGACGATCGAAGTAGCGCCGCCCGCAGTCGCCGCCGCGACGGCGCGCGCGATCTCCAGAGTGCCCTTGGCGAATGCCGGCATCTCGAAAACGCCCATCGGTCCGTTCCATACGATCGTTTTGGCGCGGGCCAGCTCCGCGGAATACTTCGTAATCGTTTCCGGCCCGATATCGAGCCCCATCCAGCCGTCGGGCGTAGCGGCAACGCTCGTGGTCTGCGTCTTCGTGTCCGCTTTGAATTCCTCGCCGAGCACGTGGTCGGTCGGGAGCAAGAGGCGGAAATTTCGCTGCTGCGCTTCGGCGAGCAACTTTCGCGCGAGGTCCAGCTTGTCCGGTTCGACGAGCGATTTCCCGATGGGGAGTCCCTGTGACTTCAGAAACGTGTAGGCCATGCCGCCGCCGATCAGCATCGCGTCGGCGACGCGCATCAGGTTTTCGACGACTTCAATTTTGTCGGAAACCTTCGCGCCGCCGAGCACGGCCACGAACGGCCGCTCGGGATTCGAAACCGCTTTCCCGAGGTATGCGAGCTCCCGCTCCATGAGCAGGCCCGCCGCGGCTTGCTTCACAAACCGCGTAATCCCCACAACCGACGCGTGCGCGCGGTGCGCCGAGCCGAACGCGTCGCACACGAACAGGCCGTCGCAGAGCGCCGCAAGCTGGCGCGAGAAATTTTCGTCGTTGGCCTCTTCCTCGGCGTGGTAGCGCACATTTTCGAGGAGCAGCACGCCGCCGCTCGCGAGCCCGCGGCTGCGGGATTCGGCGTCCGCGCCGACACAGTCCGGCGCAAAATCCACGGCAGCGCCGAGCATTTCGGCGAGTTTACCCGCGACCGGCTTCAAACTGTATTTCGGGTCGGGTTTGCCCTTGGGCCGGCCCAGGTGTGAAGCAAGGACAAGCCTGGCACCTCGCTGGCGGGCGAACTCAATCGTCGGCAGCGTCTCGCGAATCCGCGTATCGTCGGTAACGCGCGCGCCTTCGAGCGGCACGTTGAAATCCACGCGAATGAAGACGCGCTTCCCGCTCATTTCCAAATCACGGATCGACAGTTTGCTCATGATCGAGGGTGAGGCGTCACTTTGTTACCCCACGGGCCACGCCACACGCGTCACACACCTACATCTTCGACGCCAGCATTGTGACCAGGTCCCGGCACCGGCTCGAGTATGCCCACTCATTGTCATACCAGGCCAGAATCTTCGCGCAATTCGTGCCCACGACGCGCGTGTAGCCGGAGTCGACGATCGAGGAGTGCGGATTGCCGCGAAAATCGGCGGAGACCAGTTCTTCTTCCGTGTATTCGAGAATGTTCTTCATGGGGCCGTCGGCCGCAGCCTTCAGCGCGGCGTTCACGGAACCGACCGTGACGGGCTTTTCCGTGAAGACCGTCAGATCGACGACGCTCACGTTTGGAGTCGGCACGCGGATGGAATAGCCGTCGAGCTTTCCCTTCAGCGATGGGATCACCAGATGCAGCGCCTTCGCCGCGCCCGTGGACGTGGGGATCATCGAAAGCGCGGCCGCGCGGGCCCGCCGCAGATCCTTGTGCGGCAGGTCGAGCAGCTTCTGGTCGTTCGTGTACGAGTGGATCGTGGTCATCGTGCCGCTCGAAATTCCGAAACTATCGTGGAGAACTTTCGCGACGGGCGCCAGGCAATTCGTGGTGCAGGAAGCGTTCGAGATGATGTGATGCTTCGCGGGATCGTAGGCTTTGTCGTTCACGCCGAGCACGATCGTAAGGTCCTCTTCCGTTGCTGGCGCCGAGATGATCACTTTTTTCACCGAGCCGCGCTTGTGCTTGGCCGCATCGGAGGCTTTCGTGAAGAGTCCCGTGGACTCGATCACGATGTCCGCGCCGACCGACGGCCAGTCGATTTCGCCGGGGTCCTTGGTCTTGAAAACACGGAAACTCTTGCCGTCCACAGCAATCGAATCGTCCGTGTCGGTCACTTTCTGATGGAGATTCCCGAGGACGGAGTCATACTTCAGCAAATGCGCCAGCGTCCTCGAGTCGGTGATGTCATTGACAGCCACGAATTCGATCGCGGAATTTCCGAGCGAGGCGCGCACGATGTTCCGCCCGATGCGGCCAAAACCGTTGATGCCCACTTTGATCGACATGAATCCTCCGGAAAAGTAATCGCCCAATTACGCGCGGGGCTCAGACAAATTTGTAAAGGGAATTGCTGCCACGTTCAAATCATCGGCAACATTCGATGAATGATTGAGGCGCTCGCCGCCAACCCTGAAGCGGGCACATCTAACTTCCATTGTCTCTTCTACCATCTCCACTCGGGCGACAATCACAAGATGCTAGGGTGCGCTCCCTCAAAAGTCAAACCGGATCGCCGCGGCGCCGCGCCAAATTTTTGATGCGCTCCATCAATTCTTGGAGTTCGTTTTCAGGATTCCCTGCAGCGGGCGTAATTCGCCGTCCACCGGCCCTGAAGTCAGCCCCAAAAGTTTCACGATGAGTGGATACACGTCAACATTGTCGAAAGAAGGAAGCGTAACACCTGCGCGGATGTCGGGACCAACCGCGTAGAAAATCGCTTTCATCGTTGGCATCTGGCTCGGATCGTAGCCGTGCCCGCCCACCGGCGGTATGCGCGAGCCGCCGCCGGCATTCGGGTCGCGCGCCGTGATCGCGTAAGGCCCGGTGGGAATGACGACTGGATCGCCCTCGCGTGGATTCGAATCGAAGCGCAAGTAAGCGGGGACATCAGCGCGGCGATAGACATTGAATTTGTCGCTCGCGCCGAGCAGCGATTTGTAAGCCTTCTCGGCATCTTCCGTGGATTTCGCGTAGAGCAACGAACCGGCAGTTTCGAAATTCGCAAGGTCAGCCCACTTATCGAGGCTCACCCAGCCGGCGTCGAGCTTTTCCATCCCGTGATCGGCAAGGACAATCAAATCGACGGGTAGACCCGACGCCGCGATCCCGGCAGAGAGTTTTCCGATCATATCGTCCACTTGATGGACCGCCATAGCCATCTCGGGACCATCCGGGCCGAACGCGTGGCCGGCATGATCCGTATCCGCCATGTACAAGGTGATGAAGTGCGGCCTTTTTTCGGGCGGGAGCTGCAACCAAGCCACCACCTGCTCGACGCGCTTGTCGTCGGGGAACGCGTCGTTGTACGCGAGGTAGTAGCTGGGCCGCTTACCCTGAATCTCGGCTTCCGAGCCGGGCCAGAAAAAACAGGCCGAGCGCATGCCCTGCTTTTCGGCAAGCCCCCAGAGCGGCGTGCCGCCGTACCAGCTTCCATCGCCAACCGTCTTCGCGTTGGTGTACGAGAAGGTCTCCTTGCGAGTAGGATCGTAGAACGAATTCGCGACGAGGCCGTGATGCTCGGGATAGAGGCCGGTCACGATCGTGTAATGATTCGGGAACGTCAGCGACGGAAATGCCGGGATCATTCCGTCGGGTGTGCTGGCGCCGCGAGCCGCCACCGCCAGCAAGTTTTTCGCGCTGTACTTGGTCGCATAGTCGTAACGAAATCCGTCCAGCGAAACGAGGATGACGTAATGCTTGGCTTGCTGCGCCGCTGAATTCGGCGGATTCGGGACCTCGATGACCGGGCTGGAAGTTTGCGCGGCGCATACGGATGCAAGAAACAGAATGAGCAGCGCAGACCAGAGCCGTGTTCGAGAAGCGCCAGGAATTCCCAGAGTCATAGAGGATCGGTCAGGCGAATATTCGATTTACTTTGGAACTGATGCTTGCTCTGAAGCTACCGCGGATACTGGTGAACCTCGGTTACCTTGTCCCCTTCAAAACTCACGAAGATGGTCTTGGCGGGAGGCGTGCCATAGATCCAGTCTTCCACCTCGACCCCATCGGCGCCTTTTTCGCGGACCTTGCGATCGGGCCGGCCAAGCGCCGCGAGTACCATCTCGCGATCCATGCCCACGGCTGGTTGCTTTTCTTCAATCGCCTTCTGAATTTCGGGAGGCAAAGTCTCCACCCACTGCACCGCCGCGGAATGCCGCTTGGAAAAATCCAGCAGGCCCGAAAGGTGCTTCTGCAATTCTTCCGGTGTCATGTCCGGCAAAGGCTTGTCGAAATCCAGGTAAATCGTGGCCCCTAAATTCGTGTTCACGGGCCTGTCTGCACCGGAGGTCGAGGTGGTCATCGTGGGGATCGCGCCGCCGACCTCCAAATGAATATGATCGCGCAGGTGCGTCCTTCCTTTGCCGCCGCCGTTGATGTCCACGATGATTTGCTTGTCTTTGAATTCCAGATTCGTGATCTGCGCGTGGTCCCCGGGATTGATCGCCGAACCGGACGAGGCGAGCGCCATTCGGAGCGCCTTCTCGTCCAGCGGCGCGCCGGCTTTCATGTGGAAGCCTTTCTTGCCGGCGGGAACGGCCCTGACGATGCGCACGAGTTCCCCATCCACGTACCGAACGAGCGCCAGCCGGGAATCGGGTTGCAGGGGACCGGAGGAAGCTTTCTTGGAACGATCGGGTTTGCCGGAAGTATCGCTCGGCACAGCTTGGCCGCTATCCGCGTCGTGCTGCGAATTTTGGGGCTCGGCCGGGCTTTCGAGTGAGGGAAAGCTTGCAAGCGGCGGCGGACCGGACGTGCGAAGCACCCCGGACGCATCCGCGCTGAACAAGAGAGCAACCGCCGCCAACATTGAGGCAAGCCGGTCCATTCGGCACCTATCGTCGTATTTTAACACCATTCGATGCCCACCGGGCGTCAACGGTTTGTAACGCGGTCTGCGTCGGTTTCCAGCGAAACTCCAGCTCGATCGATCTGGAACGGGAGCAGCTTTGCGCCCGCGGCAATGACGGCGGCCTCGACGCGCGCCCTCGCATCCGGATTGATCATGAGCGTGACGCAGCCGCCGCCTCCCGCGCCGCAGACTTTTCCGGCGAGAGCGCCGTTGCTAAGCGCGGAGGAAATCACTCGGTCGATCAACGGCGTCGAAATCGTCCGCAGATTGCGGCGCCGGAACTCCCATTCTTCGCGCACCAGGCGGCCCGCTTCGTTCCACTCGTTTCGATCGAGCGCGTCTCGCACGGCGCGCGCAATAATCGAAATTTTTTCCAGGTTTTGTGTGACGCGCTTGTCGCCATCGATGTGCTTCTGGAACACCTCCCAGTTATTGATCCCGTGCTGGCGAGGCTTTCCGGTGTAGCAAAGAATGAGGCGGCGCTCGAGTTCATCGAGATCGCAGCGCAGAGCTTCGCGCCGCTCGCCTCCGGGAGCGAGCACGATCGCGGACGCGCCGCCGAAAGCCGGCGGGTAATGGTCCTGCGTCCCGGTGGGAACACGGATCACGATGGCTTCCACGTCGCGGCTGACGTGTATCCATTCCTCGCGGCGCATCCCAGCTTGGGTCAAGCTGTCCAGCGCGGCGCAAATCGCCACTGCAAGAGCGGACGAGCCGCCGATTCCCGCGCCGGTCGGAGCTTCGGAATCGGTGGTCAAGCTGAACCCAACCTGCGGGCGGAATACCTTGACCAGATGGGCAAGCAAGGGCAGCTTGTAGCGGCGCGAGCGGCATAGCGCCTCGAACGAAGCGAAGGACTCCTTGCGGTTGATGTCGCGCGAGGACAGCGTAATGCGGCGCGAATTTTCCGGCGCGGTTTCGATCACGCACGAGGCGTAGCGCGTGATGGCGCAATTTACGGTCAGCGCGCCTTCGTGGAACAAGTACAACGGCCAGATGTCCAGCGTTCCCCCCGCCAGATCGACGCGCGTTGGCGCTTTCGATTCGATTCTCACTTTGCGTTGTTTCCTTCCAAGATTGGGAGCCTCATCATTTCACTGACCAGCACATGAATTCGTGGCGAACGCACGAAGCATATCAGATGAGCATCGCAGACCACTCCGGAACAGCGCCGCGCGATTCCGTACTTGCACGATTCATGCTGGGCTTCGACGGTGATTCCCTTCCCGGCCAGCTCGCGGACTATCTTGCACGAGGGCTTGCCGGAGTTGTCCTCTACCAGAGAAATTTTACGAGCGCGGAGAGCCTGAAGGAACTCACCTCGGCAATTCGCCGCGCCGCGGGAGGTCCGGTATTGATTGGAATCGATCAGGAGGGCGGAACGCGGTTCGCGCTTGGAGAGCCGTTCACGGCGTGGCCTTCGGCGGCGGATCTCGGCCGCCTGGGCGATGCCGAATCCGCGGAACAAATCGCGCGCGCGATGGCCGTAGAGCTGCGCGCGGTGGGATGCAACCTGAACTTCGCACCAATGCTGGACCTGCACACCAATGCGGAAAGCCCGGTGACCAGGGAGCGAAGCTTCGGCGCCGATCCCCAACTCGTCGCCAAAATGGGCGCCGCGTTTGCGCGCGGGCTGCATTCCGGCGGCGTGCTTTGCTGCGCCAAACATTTTCCCGGGCACGGCGACGCTGCCGTCGATCCGCATCTGGATTTGCCGGTTTTCGAGGGAACGATGGAGCGACTGGAGTCCACGGAGCTTGTCCCTTTTGCCGCGACGGTCGCGGCGGGCGTGCCTCTCGTGATGACCGCGCACATCCTGCTTCCCCACATCGATCCCGAGACGCCCGCGTCTCTTTCGCGCGGCATGCTCGACGGCGTCCTGCGCCGGCGGCTGAAATTCAATGGCGTGATTCTTGCCGATGATCTGGGCATGGGTGCAATCGCAAAACGCTACGGCGCAGGAGATGCGGCTGTGCGAACGATTCTGGCCGGAAGCGATGTGGCCATGCTCTGCCATGACTGGTCGGCCGTCGCGCCGGCCATCGCCGCAGTCAGAAAGGCTCGCGAAGAAGGGCGATTTGACGAAGACGAATGGCGGAGCGCGCTCGGCCGAATCGAACGAACGTCCGCGCAATCGGAATCCACGGGGCCGGCGCCGCCTCTCTCGGTCGTTGGATGCAACGAGCACCGGCGGCTTGCGAGACAAGTCCGCGCCAGGCTAGGCTAGTCCCTCTGTTTTTCTCTGTGTCCTCCGTGTTGAGATTTTTCCGGCAAAGGATATAACACAGAGGTCACAGGGAAAAGCGGAGACTTCTTTTCCCGCATTGAATTGGGGCTACTTCTGGCGAGTCAAAGCGGGCGCGGTTGACGAAGCTTTATTCGCCTCAACTTTGTCATGCGCGAGATGCGGCTCGAAGCATCGCCGGCATCTCGGCTCATACATACCGGCCGCGCCAACGACGATCAGGTCTTCCGAGGCCACCAGGCGCTGCGTGTTTACCGCTGGATTCCCGCATTGCACGCAGATCGCCAGCAGCTTGACGATTTCCTCGGCCACGGCCAGGAGGCGCGGCATCGGCTCGAACGGCCGCCCGAGATAGTCCGTGTCCAGGCCCGTAACAATCACCCGCTTGCCGGCGTCCGCCATGCGCACGCAAGTATCCACGAGGCCTTCGCCGAGGAACTGGCCTTCATCGATACCCACCACTTCCGTCCGGGGCTGAACTTTGTCGAGGACCTCGGCCGCGTTGCTGACGACTTCAGATGGGAGCCCAAGCCCGGAGTGAGAGACAATATCCGTTTTCGTGTAACGCTGATCAATCACCGGTTTGAAGATCTGCACGCGCTGGCGGGCGATTTCGGCGCGCTTCAGGCGGCGAATCAACTCCTCGCTCTTGCCCGAAAACATGGGACCCACGATCACTTCGATCCAGCCCATGTTACCTTTGACGATGTCCACTGGCCCTTGTCTCCTTAACCGTTTTCCCCCGCGATTGACACGCCGCAGAGTAGCATAACGCGCGGCAATTCCGGCGTACTTCGGCACGCGAAAATTTCAGGCATGCATCGTGGACCCGAAGATGGGACGCGCGACTGCTCGCCGCGAAATCTCCATCCGCGATTTCTACACCCGCCAGAAGGGAGTCTGCTTTTCTCTGCCGTAACGCTCGAGGAGAAATTTCTTGAGCTCATCCACGTTTGGAAAAACGCGGTCGGCGCACGCCAGAATCCATCCGCTGATGTCCTGCGTAGCCGCGTCGGTCACGAGGTACACCGGAATCCCGCGGCGATAAGCAAACGTCAGCTCCGAGGCTGTTCCGCCGGAGGAGACCACGGCGCCGTCGCCGCTCAGGCAGCAGATCACGTAGTCGGCCTTATTCTCCACGATATCGAGATCGTATTGAATGATCTTGCGAACCACTCGGCGGAACCGCTCGACGTCCGTTTCCTTCCATTGGCGAAAATCCCGCGCTTCTTCGTCGGTGAGGTTTTTCTTTTCGTCCTCGGCGGGATCGTAGACGCGGTGCCCGAGATCGTTGTGCAAAAAAGGGGTGAGCTTGCGGCGCCACAACTTGCCGCCGTCGGGCGCGAACTCGATCGGGCCGCACAGATAGGCCAACATGAAATTTGGTTCAGGACCAGCTCAAGAAGGAATGGAGCGGCCGATGGGACTCGAACCCACGCCTGGACCTTGGCAAGGTCCCGTACTACCCCTATACTACGGCCGCCCAAATCAACAAAACTCTAACACGCCGGCGATTCACGGACAAGATCATCGAGGTACATCTGGGTCGGAGGCGTGTTTGCGGATACACCCCTCCGATGCGACAGGTTCGGGTCGGCATTCATGAAATCGTGCAAAGGCAGTTGGATCAGCCGACTTGCAATACCCGGGCGGTCTTCACAACCGGGGATTTGCGCTGCCTTTCGGCGAACTTCGAGGCCTTTTCCCGGTCGGTGTACACGCGAGCAAACCGCTCTCCGTCCTTATAGAACACAGTAACCTGCCAGTGCCTGTGCTTGCGCCGACGATCTTTTCCGAGCTTGGTGCGTTTGCGTGTGGTTTTAGTCTTGGGCATGATGTGAATATCTCAACGACGGTCCGCGCTCGCAAGTACCAATTCGATCAATACTTTGCGCACAATCAAATTATACCTTATTACCGCACCAGTTGTAACGCGGAAAGGCAATTGACGCAGAATCGGAGCAGCGGCGTCACAGAGACCTGCGCGAAAACCGCGTCATGTTTCCTGTTTGCAACAGAGCATCGAAAACCCTTTGCCATCGCTAAACAAATGAACATCATCAGAATTTTAACATTCTTCTGCCGGCCGTATCGTCATCTAATGGATACGATGGAAGGGAGCGTAACCAGCCGACGTCTCGTGGAGATCGGGAACGCATCGAGGCTTGGGCCTTGTTTGCGTTCCTGGGAACTTCGGAGAGGCTTAACGTCATTTTAAAGAACCGTCATAACGAGTCGTTCAATTTATAGCGGAACGCGCAGCCCGACGGGGCAACGTTTCAGTAATCATCGAGACAGGAGAAGGAATGAGTCAGGCCAAGGCAGTCGCAACAATTGAAAATCCGAGGAAGTACGAAACGAACGTGGTCGAGCACCTTCGACACTTGCTTCACGCCGGAACTCGAGTGCATCGCGACCCGCAGCGTGCAAATTTCTACGAACTCGATGGAGATGAGGAGGCTTATTATATCCACATCTCTCCCGTCACTGGAAACGTGGTTCTTCTGGCAAAGTGGAGCCGGCTGCCGCAAGATTGTTGTCTCGACTCCGATTGCGCCGTGGCATGACCGCGAGGCGTTCCGGCGCCAGCCGTCCGCGCATAATGCAAGTTGCCGTTCCCAAACATCACAATGTAGGTTTGGTCCGGACAGAAAAATAGGGCGAAATGGCATCCGGCCGCTTCGCCCCAATCCGATTACAGGCTGGTGACGTTCGCTGCCTGCAGACCTTTCGGGCCCTTGGTCACTTCGAATTCAACCGCCTGACCTTCGTTCAGCGATTTGTACCCCTCCGCCTGAATCGCGGAGAAGTGTACGAAAATATCTTCGCCGGACTGGCGCTGGATGAACCCGAATCCCTTGCTGGCATTGAACCACTTTACTGTTCCTTGTTCTTTCACGGTATTTCCTCTTTACTGATTTGAGCTATTTGATGCTTCTCGAACGCCTCCAGCCGTACAACAAAAAAAGGCCGCGAGTTTGTACTCGCAGCCCCTTTATATCGTATCTAAAGGTTTGACAAGAGCAACAAACGCAGGAGGACAGTATCACGAATTGGAATTCGGGCCTAATATTTTTACCGAGATCTTGAGTTGCCCGCCCGCCAAATTCGGGACCGGGTCTTGGTGAAAATCGCGCCAAAGGTTCTCGAAGGATTCAAAGCCGATGCTCCAGCTCAAGCTGCAATTCGTGCTGCTTGTCGGGCGGGAGCTTCGAGCCATTTTGGGTGACGTAAAAAACGTCGGTGGCGGTTCCGCCCTCGGTATCGATCAGGCCGACTTCGATATTGAAGTTGTGTTCCGCGAACGTGGAGCTGATGTCGTAGAGGAGGCCGGGGCGGTCCAGCGCGACGATCTCGACGACGGTGCTGTGCGAGGAGCACTCGTTGTCCATATGGATTCGGGTATCCACGCTGACTTTGGGCGGCCGTTTCTCCCGCTGAAATTTTCTTTTCATCAGTGCGGCGACGTCGAGCTCACCCGAAATGGCGGCGATGAGCTGCTGCTTCAGACGAAGGATTTCCGAGGGATTGTGATCCAGCGTTTGGAAGCGGTCGGAAAAACGCAGCGCATCGAGCGCGATCCCATTCCGGTTGGCGCAGGCGTCGGCCTTCAAAATGTTCATGCCCCACGAAGAGATCGTCCCCACTACTTTTGAGAAGAGAAACGGGCGATCCTTTGTGACCAGAATCAGCTCGTAGTATTGATCCCGCTTCGTGATGCTGATTTCCGCGACGGAATGCCCCAGCCGCCGGTACATCCGGTAATGAGCGGAAATTTCGCCGGAGGAATGCGTCAAGAGGTAGCGGCGGGGAAAGCCATCCAGAAATTCCCTGAACCGATCGGCCTCGGCTGCAAGCTCGCCGGCTGGGACCAGGCGCTCGAGTTGCTGCGCGTCTTCTCCGGCGAGATACATGCGCTGATCGTCCACGGAACGATTGAGATAATTTTCCGTGGCGGCGTAGAGCTGCCACAGCATCTCCGCTTTCCAAGGGGTCAGCGCCTCCGGATTTACGGCTTTAATGTCCGCGTAGGTGAAAAGCGTCAGCATCTTGAGATGCTCGATCGTGCCCACGGTCTTCGCGAAATCGTGCACGGCTTCCGGATCGAAAATGTCACGGCGCAACAGCGTGGCCGACATGCGCAGATGGTTCTCGATCAGAAAGGTCACGGTTTCGTGGCCGAACGGATCGAAGCGCAATCGGTCGAAGAGGCCTTTCACGGCTTCGAGGCTGCCTTCGACGTGGCTCTCGTTCGGCATGCCCTTGCCGACGTCGTGAAACAACAGGGCCAGGTAAAGAAGATCGGGATGCTCGAGCGAGGAAAGTATGTCGTAAAACCTGCGCTCGAGGTTGCCGGTCTTCGCGGAAAGCGCGTGGAGATTTTCAATCGTGACCAAGGAATGCTCGTCCACGGTGTAGCGGTGGTAGTAGTCCCGGATGACCAGCGAATCGATGGCTTGAAATTCCCGGAAGAGCACCACCAGCAGACCCACGCGATGCATCTCGCGCAGCGCCGAGGCCGCGTGCGGCAACACCAGAATCTTGCGGAAGTACTCCCACAAATCCGGGCCGGTGGAAACCCATTTCTGAATTCGCGGCAAAGCGGCTTCGACCGCGTGCTCTGTTTCGCCCGTCAGGTTCAGGTTGTGCCGCGCGACCAGCTCAAACAGGCGGAACAGGACCCGGGGATCTTCCACGGAATTCCCTTGCGCCAGCGAAATTCGCCCGTCGACCACGGTGAAATCCGGAGTCGACAGCGGCGATCGCGGAGAACCAAGCAATCGCCGCCAGAACGACATCGCCCGCGGGACTTCGTCGAACAGGACAGTGAGACGATCGATCGCGCGGGCCTGGCGAAAATAGGCGCGCATCCAGTCGGTCGCGGAGGCCGCTTTTCCGGCCGGTTCGCCGATGCCCCTGGCTGCCGCTTCGGATTGCAGTTCATACGTTAGCACGTTGAGGTCGCGGCCCTGGCGATAGTGCAAATAGCACCGCACCGCGTCGAGGAAATCGATCGCGTGTACGGCATCCTCACGAAGAGACGCGGGCAAGAGCGGCGCCGGGTCTTTCCATTCGCGAGAGCGCTTCATCTCCGCGATCTGCGTCAGCCAGCACGCGACTTGATAGTCGCGCAAGCCGCCCGGACCATCCTTAATATTGGGCTCCAGGTGAAAAATGGTCTGGCCGTATTTCTGATGGCGGGAGCGGGCCAGGCCGGTCAGCTCCTGCATTAAGGTTTCGGATTCGCGGCTCACCATGGCGGGAAGGACGCGCCCGCGGAGGCGCTCGTACAGTTTCTGATCGCCGCAAACGTAGCGGCAATCCAGAAGCGAAATGTTGAACTCGATGTTGTTGCGATGAAGCTTGCCGCATTCCGCGAGCGTGCGGGTGGTGGGGCTGACGCGAAGATGCAGGTCCCAGAGCGCCTGGCTCAGCGGTGCGATCGCTTTGTTGCTGAGAAATTCTTCGTTGCCCTCTCTTCCGTACAGGAAAAGAAGATCGATATCCGAGTACGGAAACAATGCCCGGCGCCCGTACCCGCCCATCGCCGCGATGCAAAATCCTCCGACGGGACCGCTTGCTGAGTTGACTTCCTCCCACAGCTGGGTGACGACCAAATCAATCAGCGCGCTGCGGTCGCGGATCGCCGCTTTCCCGTCGCCCGTTTCTTCAAAGCGTGTTTGAATCCTCGCGGATTCCTCCGCGTATAGATCCTGCAAACTGGAACCGCTACTCACTAGCTTCATATCGGACTTACGAGGCCCCCGGTCTGATCCCCCAATGCCGATTTACAGCGCGGTGACTCCGCGCTCCTGGTTGCGGATCCGAATGGCCTGGTCCACCTTGGAAACGAAAATTTTCCCATCGCCGATTTTGCCGGTCGACGCGCTTTGAAGAATCGCGTCGATCGCCGCGTCCACCAAATTATCCGGGATGACGATTTCAATTTTGATTTTCGGAAGGAGATAC
>Ga0210394_10003295_pt1 | contig 20541 bp, 14 predicted proteins | sample IncBWC12MmetaG_FD_160121 | JGI IMG/M metagenome (GOLD analysis project Ga0210394, IMG submission 160121) | Forest soil microbial communities from Barre Woods Harvard Forest LTER site, Petersham, Massachusetts, United States - Inc-BW-C-12-M | ecosystem: Environmental > Terrestrial > Soil >...
GCCATGGAGCGCGGCGGGGTCCTGCGCGTGATTCTCGAATGCACCAAGTTGAATGAATCCCGCACACTGTCGCGCGGTTCGCTCGGCCCGGGACCGTACGTGCGGCTCATCGTCAGCGACACGGGCATCGGCATTCCGCCCGCCGTACTTGAGCGGATGTTCGATCCCTTCTTCACCACGAAGGGAGTGGGCGAGGGCACGGGCCTCGGATTATCGCTGGTACACGGCATCGTCAGCGATCTTGGGGGGGCGATAAATGTGACGACCAAGGCGGGCGAAGGAACAAGCTTCGAAATCTGGCTGCCGGTCGCGGGCGAAACCGCGATTCCGGCGGTTGAAGCCGCCCGCACGTTGCCTCGCGGCAACGGTGAAACCCTGATGATTGTCGATGATGAGCGCCAATTGGTGGCGCTCGCAGAGGAGATCACCGCGGAGCTCGGCTACGAGCCCGTGGGCTTCGACTCGAGCTGTGCCGCGCTGGAGGCATTTCGAGCCATGCCGCGCCGCTTCGATGCCGTACTCACCGACGAATCGATGCCGGATCTCATCGGCACGGAACTCGCACACGAAATCCGTCTGCTACGCCCCGCTATTCCGATTATCCTAATGAGCGGATATGGCGGTACGCAGCTCACCAACCGCGCGGCCGAAATCGGCGTGAACGAGGTGTTGCGCAAGCCGCTGCACCGCCGCGATCTCGCCGAGTCGCTCGCGCGCGTGCTGGGATCCGCTCACTGAAGCCTCGGAGATTGCCGTCATGCCGGAGAGCATTCCGCCCCACATTCTGGTCGTAGACGATGACCCGCAGATCCGCGCTTTATTGGAGGAGTACCTCGCGGAGAATGGGCTGCGCGTCAGCGCGGCGGCGACCGGCAAGCAGATGTCGCAGATCCTCACCGACGAAGCGATCGATCTCGTGGTCCTTGATTTGCGTCTCGCCGGCGAGGACGGGATGGGGATCGCGCGGTCGCTGCGCGATCAATCGGCAATACCGATCGTCATGCTCACCGGCGTGCGCGACGAAGCCGATCGGGTCATGGGGCTGGAACTCGGTGCAGACGACTATCTGACCAAACCGTTCAGTCCCCGGGAACTGTTGGCGCGCATACGAACCGTGCTGCGGCGGACGAAAAGCGCGGTTCCGGGGCCGGCACGCCGGGAGATTCGAGCGTACCGGTTCGGCGAGTTCGAGCTCAACCTGCGTACGCGGCGCCTCAAGCCCCGCGACGGTCGACACATTGCTTTAACCAACGGCGAGTTCAACTTGCTCGCGGCCTTGCTGTCCGCTCCCGAGCGAATTCTCACGCGCGATCAACTCTTGGAAGCGAGCCGCGTGTACGACAATGAAGTTTATGATCGAGCGATCGACATTCAGATATTGCGGCTGCGACGGAAAATCGAACAAGATCCCTCGCAACCGAAGTTCATCGTCACGGAACGCGGTGTGGGCTATATCTTCAGTTCTCCTGTCGAAATCCTATATTAAATAGTCGACCGCGTCCTCGGCTGCGTTTCGAATGAAATACGCGCCGAGCGCTGCGAAATCGTAGCGCAACGATTTCCCACCAGATTTGCTCTTGAGGCGGCGGCAAATGGGCTCGCCGCACACGCAAGGTGGGAATCCCATGATGAATTCATGCACTGTATGCCGCCAGGACCTGCGATTGGATCAGCGGCGCATATCGCTGCCCGCGGTCTTTACTTTCCTGACGCTCGTGGTAGCCGGTGCACGCGACAACGCGTTCGGCGCGAGCGAAGCCGCAAGCTACGCCTACGACGCGGCGAGGGGTGAAAAACTATACGCTGCCAATTGCTCGGCGTGTCATCAGGCAAGCGGCGAGGGTGTGCCTAGTGCGTTTCCGCCCCTCAAGGGAAGTCCCGTCGTCAACAGAGACGATGCCACCAAACAGATGCACGTAGTGCTCGATGGATTGCAGGGCGCCAGGGTTGGAGGCGTGGTGTACGGAAACGCAATGCCGCCATTTGGCGAGACGCTCGGCGACGCCGATATCGCCGACATCGTCGACTATGTGCGCAGCTCATGGGGCAATCACGGCAAACCAGTGACCGCCGCGCAGGTGGCCGCGGAACGGACCGCTGCCAGGTAAGCGGCTCATGGACGGCGGTCTCGCTAATTCACGCCACGCAGGCGCCGACCTGCGCTCGCCATCGGCGTGTATGCCGATCGGCGCCCTGTTTCATTCGTAACTGACCTGGGGGTATCTGCAATACGCCGAACACCCATCGCGCTCAAGCTTTTCACATTCATCCATTCACTGCCAATCAGGAGTCTATGCAACATGTCACCGTCAACGCAGATCCGGATCCCGGTCGATATCGAGTTCGTGGGCATTCCCGAGACCCAGCTCAAAGTCTCGCGGGTGGCGCTCGGAACATGGGCCATGGGCGGATGGATGTGGGGAGGAGCTGACGATCGCGAATCGATTGCGACCATTCATGCCGCCCTTAGTCAAGGCATCAATCTCATCGACACCGCGCCGGTCTACGGCTTTGGCGTGTCCGAGGAAATCGTCGGCGCAGCGCTTGCTGGCGTGCGCACTGAAGCGGTGATTGCCACCAAGGCGGGATTGGAATGGCGCGATGGCAAGATCTACCGCAACGCCAGCCGAGCTCGAATCATGCGGGAGGTCGATGATTCGCTGCGCCGCTTGCGCACCGACTACATCGACATCTACCAGGTCCATTGGCCCGACCCTCTGGTGCCGGTGGAGGAAACCGCGGAGGCCATGCGCATGCTTCACGAGCAGGGAAAGATCCGTGCCGTCGGTGTCAGCAATTTCTCGGTCGCGCAAATGGAGCGCTTCCGCCAAGTGTCCCCCCTGCACGTGCTGCAGTCGCCATTCAACCTGTTCGAGCGGGACATCGAGGCGAAGATCCTGCCTTACTGTCAAACCAACAATATCGTGACGCTGGGCTATGGAGCGCTGTGTCGCGGATTGCTGAGCGGGCGCATGCGTCCGGGCACCCGTTTCGAGGGCGATGATCTGCGGCGCGTCGACCCAAAATTCCAGCCGCCCCGTTTCGCGCAGTATCTCGACGCAGTCCGGCAGCTCGATGAGTTCGCACAGCGCCGCTTCCAACGTCGCGTGATCGAACTGGCCGTTCGTTGGGTGCTCGACCAGGGCATTGATGTTGCGCTCTGGGGCGGCCGGCGCCCCGATCAAGTGCAGGCCGCACTCGGTGTTGCCGGCTGGTCGCTTGACGCCGCAAACCGAAAGCTGGTGGAGCGCATCGTGAACACCGCGGTCACCGATCCTATCGGCCCCGAGTTCATGGCGCCTCTGAAGCGCCCTCAGTCAACAACCCACACGGGAGTAACCACATGAAGCTCGGATTTATCGGATTGGGCCGCATGGGCGCAGGGATGGCGGCCAACCTCGTGAGGGCCGGGCACGACCTCAGCATATTTAATCGCAGTACCGGAAGAAGCGGGCCGCTCATCGCGCTCGGCGCACACGAGGTAAAGAAAATCGCCGATGCGTGCCGCGGTGAAGCGGTGATCACGATGCTCGCAGATGATGACGCAGCATCCGCTGTCGCGTTCGCCGATGGCGGCCTCATCGCCAGTGTGCCCAAAGGTGCGATCCATATTTCGATGAGCTCGATCAGCGTCGCGCTGTCCAAGCGCCTGGCGCAGGCGCACGCGCAAGCCGGACAACGCTACATTGCGGCTCCGGTGTTCGGGCGCCCGGATATGGCGGCGTCCGCAAACCTCTTCATCGTCGCCGCGGGCGACCCGGTGACGATCGATGCGTGCCGTCCGCTGTTCGACGCGATGGGACAGAAGACGGTAACTATCGATGAGGGCCCGTGGGCGGCGAATCTCATCAAGCTCAGTGGCAACTTCTTGCTTGCCGCTACGATCGAGGCGCTTGGCGAGGCCATCGCGCTGGTCGGCAAGGCCGGCATCGATCGGCGTGCGTACATCGAGATCCTCACCTCCACTGTGTTCAATTCGCCGGCCTACAAAACCTACGGCGGCCTGATCGCCGAGGATAAGTTCGAACCGGCGGCATTTGCTGCGCCGCTCGGATACAAGGACATCCGCTTGGCGCTGGCGGCCGCCGAGAGTCTCCGCGTGCCCATGCCGTTGGGCAGCTTGCTGCGTGACAGATTTCTGCGGCTTCTTGCGCAGGGCGGCGATCATCTCGATTGGGCCGCTATCGGGGGTCTCGCGACCAAGGATGCCGGCAGCGGCTCAGTGTAACGATCCAAGCCGCTTGCCGCCGCCCACATGCTCGCCATAGTCCGTATTGCACTCAGCCGGCCCTATACGTTCATCGTGGCGGCCTTGCTCATTCTCCTCATCGGCACGCTCGCTGCACTGCGCATGCCGGTCGATATTTTTCCGAGCATCAACATCCCGATCATCGGCGTGGCCTGGCAATACCAGGGCTTGCCGCCCGACCAGATGGCCGGGCGCATCATTACCCCATTCGAGCGCGCGCTGACGACGACGGTCAACGACATCGAGCACATCGAGGCGAATTCGTACACCACCTTCGGCATCGTCAAGATCTATTTTCACCCCTCGGTCAATATCGCCACCGCGAACGCGCAGGTGACGGCGATTTCGCAGACCTTGCTCAAGCAGATGCCGCCCGGCGCGACGCCGCCGCTGATCGTCAATTACAGCGCCTCGACGGTGCCGATCATCCAGCTCGCGCTGTCGGGCAAGGGACTGACCGAGCAGAATCTTGCCGATCTGGGCATGAACTTCGTCCGTCCGCGCCTGGTCACGGTGCAGGGCGCGGGTATCCCCTGGCCGTTCGGCGGCAAGACGCCGCAGGTGATGTTCGACCTTGACACCGCAGCGCTTCAGTCGCGCGGCTTGACCGGCCTCGACGTCGCCAATGCGCTCGCCGCGCAGAATCTCAATACCCCGGCGGGTACCGAAAAGATCGGCGATTACGAATACACGGTCAACCTCAACAGCGCACCATCGAAAATTCCAGAGCTCGCCGATTTGCCGATCAAGAGTGTGGGAGGCGCGATGGTCTACATGCACGACGTCGCCCAGGTGCACAACGGCAATGCGGTGCAGGTCAATGTCGTCCACGTCGACGGAAATCGCTCAGTGCTCTTGAGCGTGTTCAAAAACGGATCTACCTCGACGCTCGACATCGTCGGCGGCATCAAGAAGATGCTGCAAGTCATCAGACCCTCGCTGCCGGACGAACTCGACATCAAGCCGATCGCGGATCAGTCGATATTCGTGCGCGCCTCGATCCAGGGCGTGATCCGCGAGGGTGTGATCGCCGCGGCGCTGACCAGTCTGATGATCCTGCTGTTCCTCAGCAGCTGGCGCTCCACTCTGATCGTGACGACCTCGATTCCGCTGGCAATCCTCGGCGCGATAGGCGCGCTGTCGGCGATCGGCGAAACGCTCAACATCATGACCTTGGGGGGGCTCGCGCTCGCCGTGGGGATACTCGTCGATGAGGCGACGGTGACGATCGAGAGCATCAACTACCACCTCGAACAGGGCAAGGAGGTGGAAGCGGCGATCATGGACGGCGCCTCGCAGATTGTCGTACCGGCTTTCGTATCCTTGCTGTGCATCTGCATCGTGTTCATTCCGATGTTCTTCCTCAGCGGCGTGGCGCGCTTCCTGTTCGTGCCCATGGCGGAGAGTGTCATGTTCGCCATGGTCTTCTCGTTCCTGCTATCGCGTACGCTGGTGCCGACGATGGCGAAATATCTGCTGCGCATGCGCTTGGCGCACGCCGGCGGGCATGGCCAGGATACCGGGCCGCTGCCGTCGATGAACCCCTTGGTACGCTTTCAGCGCGGCTTCGAGGCGCGCTTTGCGCAGCTGCGCGCCTCTTATCATGACCTCTTGGCGCTTGCCATCGAGCATCGCAGACTCTTCATTGGGGGCTTTGTCGGCTTCATCGCCGCCTCGTTCCTGCTTGCGCCATTTCTCGGCCGCAATTTCTTCCCGCAGGTCGACGGGGGTCAGATGTTGCTGCATGTGCGAGCGCCGGTCGGCATGCGAATCGAGGAAACCGCGGCGCGTTTCGCCGATGTGGAGAAAGCGATCCGCGAGGTGATCCCGCCTGCGGAAGTGGCGGCGGTGGTGGACAACATCGGCACGTATCTGTCGTCGATCAATACGATCTACAACAACACCGGCACGATCGGCGAGTCGGACGGAGACATACAGATCTCGCTCAACGAGGGGCATGCGCCGACCGCCGATTACGTCAATCGCCTGCGCGACGAGCTGCCGCGCCGTTTCCCCGGTATGAGCTTCTCGTTTCTACCCGCCGATATCGTCAGCCAGATCCTGAATTTTGGCGCGCCGGCGCCCATCGACCTGCAGATCCGCGGCAACGATCTCGGCGCGGACTATGCGTACGCCAACAAACTGCTCGCGCAGGTCCGCCATATCCCCGGCGTGGCCGATGCGCGCATCCAGCAATCGGCCGCTCTGCCGAGGTTCGATGTCAACATCGATCGCACGCGCGCGCAATACACCGGCGTGACCGCAGCCGACGTGACCAACAGTCTTGTCGTCAATCTGGCCAGTTCCAGCCAGGTTGCACCCGTCTACTGGCTCAACGCGAAGAACGGCGTCACCTATCCGATCGCGATGCAGACGCCGCAATACCAGGTCGACTCGCTGTCGGCGCTGCAGAATCTGCCAATCAACGCCAGCGGCGCGCCTACCACGGTGCTCGGCGGCATCGCCGAAATTCGCCGCACCCACGGCGACGCCGTCATCTCGCAGTACGACATCTCCCCGATGGTCGAGATCTACGCCACGACCCGAGGGCGCGATTTGGGCGCGGTCTCGAACGACATCCAGAAGATCGTCGCGCAGAACGACAAAGACAAGCCGAAGGGCGCGATCGTCGCCCTGGTCGGCCAAACGGCGACCATGAACAGCGCCTATTCCGGCCTGCTGTTCGGCCTGTTGGGCGCCATCGTGCTGGTCTATTTCGTGGTCGTGATCAACTTCCAGTCGTGGAGCGATCCTTTCGTCATCATCACGGCGCTGCCGGCGGCGCTCGCCGGCATCATTTGGATGCTGTTTGCGACGCATACCACGCTGTCAGTGCCGGCGCTCACCGGTGCCATCATGTGCATGGGCGTAGCGACGGCCAACAGCGTGCTGGTGATCAGTTTCGCGCGCGAGAAGCTCACCGAAATCGGCGATGCGACGCAAGCTGCGCTGCAGGCCGGATTCGTGCGCCTGCGCCCGGTTTTGATGACCGCGCTCGCGATGGTGATCGGCATGCTGCCGATGGCGCTGGGTCTGGGCGAAGGCGGCGAACAGAATGCGCCGCTCGGCCGTGCCGTAATCGGCGGTTTGATCTTCGCCACCGTCTCCACGCTCTTTTTCGTCCCTGTGATGTTCAGCATCCTTCACCGGCACCACAGCCTAAAGCCGGCGCCGGAACCAACTTCGGAGTAGCCGATGTCCCACCCTGATCCAAATCCCCGCCCTGCTTCGCACCGGCTGCGCCGAGTCGGAGGCGCAGCCGTGCTCCTCGCGATCAGCGTCGTCGCCTACGGCCTGGTCTCGCGGGCGGCACAAAACTCGCGCCTGCACGATTTGACCGAAGCGCAGGCCGCACCGGTTGTAGCCATCGTGGCGCCGACGGTTGTGGAGAATCATGCAGGCCTGGATCTGCCTGGGCGCCTGGAAGCCTACATCCGTGCGCCGATCTACGCGCGCATCCCGGGCTATCTGAAAAGCTGGAAGCACGACATCGGCGCTCAGGTGAAGGCCGGCGATGTGCTCGCCGAAATCGATACCCCCGATCTCGACCAGCAGCTGTTGCAGGCGCGCGCCGACTTGAGCGTCGCCGAGGCCAATGCGAAGCTTGCGCAAATCAGTGCGGAGCGCTGGCAGTCGCTGGCCAGCACCGACGCCGTTGCCAAGCAAGACGTCGACCAGCGTACGTTCACCTGGAACGCCAACATCGCCCAGGTCAAAGCGGCGCAGGCGAACGTTGACCGCCTCATCGCCGAGGAAGGCTTCAAACGCCTGATCGCGCCGTTCGACGGCATCGTCACCGCGCGCGAAACCGATATCGGCGCGCTCATCAATGTGGGGGCCGCCGGCGGCGCTGAACTGTTCGTGGTCTCCGAGACGAGCAAGCTGCGCGTCTATGTCAACGTGCCGCAGAACTATGTGCCGAGCGTGCCGCCGGGCACCCAGGCTTTGATCAGCGTGCCCGAACATCCCGGCACGACCTATCGCGGTACGGTCGAGGCTTCGGCCCAGGCGGTCAACCCGAGCAGCGGCACGACCCTGATGCAGCTCATCGTCGACAACAGCGCGGGTGAGATGATGCCGGGCGACTACGCCAGCATCCATTTGCAAATCGCCGCCGCCGCGCATGTGCTCAGCCTGCCCTCGAGCGCACTGATTTTCGACGCCAAGGGGCTTTCCATCGCCACCGTGGGCGTCGATAACCGCGTACTGCTCAAGCCGGTGTCGATCGAACGCGACCTCGGTGCGGTCATCGAGCTCGCCTCCGGCCTCGCGCCGAACGATCGCGTGATCCAAAACCCTCCCGACGGAATCGGCAATGGCGCCGAGGTGCGCGTCGCGGGCGCGGCGTCGGGCGACAGGTATGCTGGCCAGACGAAGCCTAAGCATGACAAGGGTTAAGAACGCATCCTGGTTGGGCGCGACGCTGACGCTGCTGCTTGGCGCCTGTTCGCTCGCGCCGACGCTGAAAACGCCCGATATTCCAACCGCCGATGCATATAAGGAGATCGGACCCTGGACCCAGGCGCGGCCAGGCGACCGCCTGCCACGCGACAGCTGGTGGATGCTTTACGACAACACGGAACTCGACGCGCTCGAGAAAAGGCTGATCGCCGGGAACCCGACGCTCGCGGCCGCATTGGCCAACTATGCGCAGTCCAGGGCGCTCGCCGATCAGGCGCGCGCGGGGTTGTTTCCCACGTTGGGCTTAAGCGCCGGCGTCGGACGCAATCGAGAATCGGTCAACGCACCGCTTAGGGGTCCCACCACGCCGACCTACTACAATGACAACACGGTAGGCGGCAGCGTCAGCTACGAACTCGATCTGTGGGGACAGATTCGCAACGAGGTCGCTGCGGGCGAGGCTAACGCCGCCGCATCCGCCGCGGATCTCGAGAATGCTCGTCTGTCGCTGATTGCGCAGCTGGTCGACGATTACATTCAGCTGCGCAGCCTCGACCGCGACAGCGCCATCCTCGATGAGACCGTGAAGGCCTATACGCGCGCGCTCGGCATCACCGAGCAGCGTCACGATGCCGGCATCGCGCCCGGCCTCGACGTCTCGCAGGCGCAGACCCAGCTCAATGCCGCACGCTCCCAGGCGGCACAGACGCTCGCGCAGCGCGCGCTGATGGAACACGCAATTGCGGCGCTGCTCGGCGTGTCGGCCTCGACGTTTTCGATCAAGCCGGTGATCGTCGTCATCGCACTTCCGCAGGTTCCCAGCGGCGTCCCTGCCACCTTGGTGCAGCGTCGTCCGGATGTCGCCGCCGCGCAGCGGCGCATGATTGCGGCCAATGCCAACATCGGAGTCGCGCGGGCCGCGTATTTTCCCTCGCTCACGCTCGGTGCCCAGGGCGGCTTCGAGAGCAAATCTTTCTCGAACTGGCTGAGCGCACCGAGCTCGTTCTGGGCCATTGGACCGAACGCCCTGCTCAGCGTGTTTGACGGCGGTCTGCGCCGGGCGCAGGTCGCCCAAGCGCGCGCCGGATTCGATGCCTCCGCAGCCAATTATCGCGGCACCGTCGTCAGCGCGTTTCAGCAGGTCGAAGACAGCCTCGCCGCACTCAATCATTACCACGACGCCGCGCTTGACGAGAAGGCTGCGGTCGACGCCGCGCAGCGTACGCTGGACTTCGCCATGGTGCTCTACAGGCAGGGGGCAGCCGACTATCTCACCGTCGTTACCTCGCAGACCGCTCTCCTGCAGACGCAGCTCGAGTCGCTCAGTCTCGAGACCCTGCAGCTGCGCGCCAGCGTCGATTTGATCCGTGCGCTTGGCGGTGGCTGGGAGGATTCCACGACGGCACGGAATAGCAAGGCGATGGATCAGCACGGATGACACGTGCGCGCGCCGCGTTACCGCTGAAACCGTCGCCGCGCAGCGCGACATCAACGGGAAACTTGCTCCTCTCAAGCTATCGGTTAGTACGTGTGAGGATGCGAACACCACGAGGATAAGGAGTTGTAGCGATGAAACGGTCGAGACGAATATTGATGCACCTGGTCTCCATCTCGCTTGTGCTGGGCTGCCTGCAAGGAGGGTGTGCCAGCGAGGCGGCGCAACCCGAAACGCAGCCACCGATTCCGGCTGAGCCGCTTTCCACTCCGCTGCCGCCTCAGTCAGCTGAAGAGCTGGACCAGCTGGTCGCACCGATCGCACTGTACCCAGATGCGTTGGTTGCGCAGATTCTGGCAGCCGCAAGCCATCCTACGGAAATCGTGGAGGCGGACCGATGGCTGCAACAGAATCCGGATTTGAAAGGAGATGTGCTCGCCAAAGCGGTCGATTCGCAATCCTGGGATCCCGCCGTCAAGGCTCTCACGCAGTTTCCTGGACTGCTTGGCATGATGGACAAGAATTTATCCTGGACGTCGTCGCTCGGCGAGGCGTACGTGAACGGACAAAAAAATGTCCTCGACGCGGTACAGGCGATGCGTCAGCGAGCACAACAGGCCGGGAACCTGAAGAGCACGCCGCAGGAATCGGTCACGAGTCAGGGAAATACGATCGTCATTCAACCGGCAGACCCGCAAATCGTTTATGTGCCGGAGTACGATCCCTGGCTCGTCTACGGTGATCCTCTCGCATTCTATCCAGGCTGGATTGGGGTTCCGGGCTTCTACTTCGATGGGCCGGGGATCGGGTTCGGCGTGGGAATTGGTATCGGTCTTTTCGGCGGCTTCGGCTGGGGGTGGCACCACTGGGATACGGATTGGCACCGACACGACTTGGATCACGACCATCACCCGTACATCCCGCACAGCAGGGAGTTTGGCGATCACCACGGCTTCGGTGGCGGCCACGCGGGCTTCGATCATTCCCGCGGATCTGATCGTGGCGGCTCATTTGATCATGCCGGCGGTCACGGCGACACTCACGGCGGCGGGTCTTTCGGCATGCATTCTGGCGCGTTTAGCGGCTTCAATCACGGCGGCACCGCGAGGACATTTTCCTCTCGTGGCAGGGCAAGCTTCGCCGGGGGTTTCCATGCCGGCGGGGGGGTCCATGCCGGCGGGGGGTTCCATGGCGGAGGAGGCCACGGCGGAGGAGGTCACCGATGAAAACGACGCCAAGACTAAGGTCAAATCGATCAAAGGAGTTTGAAATGAGGCGCACGATGAACAGTAGTTTCGAAGAACATCAGTTTCCCAGATCAACCGCAAGCGCCGCCATCGTGGCATGCGCGCTGCTCATCGCGGGGCCTGTCTTATGTCTGGCTGCACCATCGAGCCAAGCAACCTTCTCGTCGCCCGACGATGCGAGCCACGCTCTCGTATCCGCCGTCCAGGAACATGACGTGCGGGCGGTGGGGAAGATTCTCGGAACAGGGAGCGAGCTCATCAGCTCCAATGACCAGGCCGAGGACACTCTCGAGCGTGAACGTTTCGTGCAAAAGTACCAGGAAATGCACCGCTGGGTCCGCGAATCTGGCGGAACCACGACCTTGTACATCGGCGCAGAGAACTGGCCCTTCCCGATTCCTCTCGTGTCGCGCCACGGCGTGTGGCGATTCGATTCGAAGGCCGGCTCCGATGAGATCCGGTTCCGGCGCATCGGCGAGAACGAAGTGACGGCGATCGGGATGTGCGAAACACTGGTCACAGCGGAAACGCACCCGGGAACGGATAGCGAGGCGGATCGCCTCGTCAAGACGCTGCTTCCCCAGGTCGAGGATGCAAGCAAACCGATTCTATTTCAGGGCTATTATTTCCACATCCTGTCGAACTCGGGTGGCGGATTTGCCGCCATCGCTTATCCCGCCGTGTACCGCTCCTCCGGAGTGATGACTTTCATCGTTACGCAGCGTGGCGGCGTGTCGGAAAAAGACCTTGGCCCGAATACGGCGAACATCGCGGGAGCGATGACCGGCTACAACTCTGATCCGACCTGGACGCCCATCGAATCGAAGCCTTGACGGAGGATTCGCAGGTAAGCGGCGGGATCTTAAGTTGGCGATGGCCTGCGGATAGCTTCGACTCGATCTGTCCGGCCTGGCACACTGCGCGCGCGGCGAGTCAAAGTGTCATACTCGCGTCGTGAGAAGAGTTCTACGTTTTCTGGCTTTTTGTCTGTTGGGGTTTCTCGCCCTTGTTGCATTGTGTGGCGCGCTATTCGGTTACTTCATCTACTCGCCTGACCCTGAGATTCCACGACTGTCCGGCACGCTGACCAAGGATTCGATCGAGGTGGGCGGACTCAAGCGCACTTATATGACGTACGTACCGCAAGGGATGGCAAAAGGCGCGCCGCTGGTGGTGGTGATGCACGGATCGGGTGAAAACGCTGGGCGAATCCGGGCTGAGACGGGGTACGGATTCGAGCGTCTGGCGGACGAACATGGCTTTGCGGTCGTCTATCCCAATGCGTATAGCTTCGATTGGGATGACTGCAGCAAAGTAGGTGACTTCAGCGTAAACGGCCTCGACATTGACGATGTGGGATTCTTGAGCGCGCTGGTCGACAAGCTCATCGCTGAAATCGGTGTCGACAGGGAGCGCGTGTTTGCGACCGGTGTTTCGGCGGGCGGGTTTATGTCGATTCGTCTTGCGCTTGAAGCTCCTTCCCGGTTTCGCGCGATTGCGGCGGTATCAGCAAATGTGCCCGCGGCGGAGAATTTCAAATGCAAGCCTGCGGGCCAAGGCACTTCCGTCATGATCATGAACGGTACGAAGGATCCCCTGGTTCCTTTCAATGGCGGAGAGGTCAATCTGCTCGGCCTGTTCTATAAGGGCGGCAACGTCCTGTCGTCGCGAGAGTCGGCTCAATATTTTGCGGATCTCAACCAGATCGCCGGCACGCCCGAAACAAACCGGACCTCTGTGGCCGATAAAGTTAAGGTCGAGCAGATCCTCTGGCGCAATGGCTCCAAAGCGGAGGTGGAACTCGTTGCCATTCACGGCGGTGGGCATGGGATCCCGCAGCCATACTGGCGCCGCCCGCGGCTATTAGGCCCGTCTCCCATGGAGCCGAACGGCCCGGCACTCATCTGGGCCTTCTTCGAGCGACAACGGCCATGACTCAGCCGTTGCCACGCTGAACGAGCGCCCACCCCCGCGAGACTGACGCGAATTAGCCCGGAGCTCGTGCTGCCGTGATCGAGTGGCGGGCCTTAGAGCGGGTTGTTCGGATAGATGAGTGACCGCCACATGTGCGCGACCGGGCTATTGTCGTACCCGAGGCCCTCCTTCGGCTGCTTGAAGTGACGACCAATGATATCGATGAACGGATCCAGCGAGACCTTCATCGTCGGATCGAAGGCGTAGAGGTCGTGCACAGTGATCATGCGCGCGTCCATGTACCACTTGTGATTGCGGGCATACTCGGAGGCTTGCTTGATGTAGGGCGGTGGCACATAGTCCTTGCCGTATATCCGGTTGTACAGCTCCGGATACTCGTAGCCGACCGAGGGATCCGGGTAGAAGCGCAAGGCCTGATGATAGCGAATCCCCCAACTGACCTTCTCCGAAACGTAGGGCTCGAACATCTGTGCGCCCCACCAGCCGTGGTCGACCTTGATCAGGTTTTGCGTAACATCATGAAGAAGGCAGGCGAGGATCATTTCCTCTTTCTCGCCCTTTCGCTTCGCATCAGTCGCGCTCTGCAGGACATGTGTCGCCGGTGCGAACCGATACGCGAAAAAATCGGCCAATGCCGGTTTTTCCGGCATCGGCTCCAGCTTCTTTAACGCCGCCGGGCCTTTACCGAGCGGATCGGGGCCGCCGAACAGTGTTCCCGTGCCGCGTCGAACGTTCAGTTCGTCGGTGGTCGTCTCTGCGTCGAGTTTTGCGACCATGTGGTGCTCAAGTGCGTCGGCGAGCGCCTCGGAGGGCATGGCGTTGATAGCGGCTGCCGTTCCCAGGGTCGCAAGGAAGGCTCGACGATCTATATGCATATTGGCGTCCTCCTGAAGCCTACGGAGGCTACCGCCGATGCTCCCGGTATTCAACGGGAATTTCCAACGGAACGACATGGAAGTCGTGACCCCGCTGCGCCGGTTGCGCTCAGCGGAGGCGCTGCGGCAAATGGCGAGCCCGTGCTTCCAGCGGCGGCTTTGCCAGCCGTGCGCACTTCGTCAACTGGGTTCCCAGAGGCCGCCCAGGGCTTTCACCAGCAGCACGCTCGCGTCGAGCCGGCGCCGGGCGATGTCGATGGCGGTACGCTCGTTGGTCAAGGCGGCGCTCTGCGCGGTCACCACGTCCAAGTACCCGACTGCACCGCCCTGATAGCGCTGCATGGCCAGATCGAGCTCATGTTGCGCAGCGCTGACCGCCAGCTGCTGTGCCCCAGACTCCTCGGCGAGTACGCGCAGTGCCGCGAGATTGTCCTCCACTTCTTGGAATGAGGTCAGCACCACCTGGCGATAGTCAGCCACCGCCGAATCATAGCCCGCCTTGGCCGCGTTCAATTTCTGCTTGCGCAGACCGCCGTCGAACAGTGTGCCCACCAACGGCAGGCCGACCGCCCAGAAGCGGCTGGGTGCGCTCGCCCATTGCGCAAAGCCTCCCGATTCGTAGCCGCCGGTGAGCGATAGGATCAGATCGGGAAAGAATGCTGCGGTGGCCGAGCCCACGTCAGCGTTCGAGGCCGCCACGAGGCGTTCCGCCGCCGCCACGTCGGGTCGCCGTTCCAGCAATTGTGAGGGGACGCCAGCGGGAATGTCCGGCGGCGCGAGCTGCGTCGCATTCGCCGGCAACACAAATGTCGAGGCGGATTCGCCGATCAGTGTGGCAATCGCATGCTCGAGTTGGGCGCGCACGACGCCAAGATCGACGAGTTGCGCGCGTGCCGTCTGCAATTGCGTCTGCGCAAAAGCGACGTCCGAGTCCGATGCGACGCCGGCGGTGAATCGCTGGGTCGCGATATCGAGAGCCGACGAGAAGGCCACTACGGTTTGCCGCAACAGGTCAGTCTGCGTGTCGACCCCGCGCAGGTCGAAGTAATCCACCGCGAGTTCGGCGTGCATACTGAGTACAACCGAGGTCAGATCCGCTGCGCTCGCCTGCTCGCGGGCCTTGGCGCCCTCGACGGAATGGCGCACTTTGCCGAATAAATCCGGCTCCCAGGAGGCGCTCACGGCGGCGGTGTTGTCCCACACCGTCTGGCCGGCCAGACCCGCGCGGCCGACCACAGTCTGCGAGGTACGGGCCCGCGCGGGCCCGATCCCCGCTTGAACCGTCGGGTAATACGCCGAGCGCGCCTCGCCCGCGACCGCGCGCGCCTGCTGGAGCGACGCCACCGCCTTGACGATGGTTTGATTGGACACGGAGACGCGCGCCTCGAGTTGATTCAACGACGCGTCCTGGAAGATTTCCCACCAGGCACCGCGATCCTGATCGTCCTGGGGGGAGGCGTGTTTCCAGCCTGGCGGCGGCACGGCGGCCGCAGCGCCGGGCCGCTCTTTGAACGCTCCGGGCACATCGACTCCAGGCCGCACATAGGCGGGCCCGGTTGCGCAGCCGGCGAGCAGCAGCGTCGCGACCAACGCCCCGGCGCCAACGCGATTCTTGAAGTCCAATCCGACATTCATGACGGTACTCCGACGCGAGGGACCTATAACTGTGCTCATGGTGCTAGGTGGCCGGCGATTTCGACGGCTGCTCCGCGCGGGTCGGATTCTCGACCACGCGTACTGCGTCGCCAGGGGCGATGGCATCGCCCGGATTGGCGATCACGCTCTCGCTCGCGTCGAGCCCGGAGGTCACTTCCACGATCGTGCCGAAGTCCCGCCCCAAGGTAACCGTTCGCAGCAGCACCTTGCCTTTCCCATCGACGACCGCCACCTGCACGCCGTTCGGGCGGAACAGCAGCGTATTCACGGGCACGGAGAGGAGCGGATGGGACGCGGTGACATCCAGATCGACCAGCGCGTAGGCGCCCGGCAGAACGGCACCGTCCTGGTTGTCGACGTCGACCTCGACGCGCAAGGTACGGCTGGCGGAATTGATCGCTCCCGAGGTCCGCGCGACCGCGCCGTGCAAGGGGCGGTCCGGCTGGTCTGGAAGAGAAAGCGTTGCCGGCACACCGGGCTGCACGTCTTGCGCGTAGACTTGCGGGACGTCGACAAAGACCCGCAGCTTGTCCGTCTCCGCCAAATGGAAGAGTTCCATCTTCGAACCGCCGGTGCTGCCCGAGTCGATCAACGCGCCGACGTCGATGTTGCGCGCGGTGACCACGCCCGCAAACGGTGCGACCACTCTTTCGTAGGACTGCAGTTTACTCAACCGATTCACGTTCGCCTGCATCGAGGCGAGAGTGGCTGCCCGCGCCTTCATCGTCGCCACGTCCTGTTCGGTGACTTCGCGCGAGACCGCATTGGTCTTGAGCAGACCGATCCAGCGCTCGGCGGTCACTTTGGCAATGTCGTACTGGGCTTGTGCCGTATGCTCATCGGCGCGCGCCTGGTCGAGCTGCGCGTCGACTTCGGGCGTCTCGATGGAGGCCAACAGCTCGCCCGCCGGCACCTGGGTACCGATGTCCTTGTACCAGTGCGCGAGATAGCCGTTAGTACGCGCGAAGATCGAGGCTTCTTGATACGCCTGCACATCGGCCGGCAACTCGATGCGCTGCATGGCCGGCGCAGCCTTCGGGCGCACCACCGAAACCACCGGGATGCTGAACGACTCGGTCTGCGTGCGCAGGGCGGCGTGCGCCTTGAGTCGCGGCAGGATCCCGATGCCGAGAGCCAGCAGCACGAGCACGAGCGGCGTCCAGCGCAGCAGCGGTATTTTCGGCGACGGGGGCACCTTCGGGACATCGGCGTTCATTTTCGGATCATCGGCGTTCACGTTGCTTCTCCCATTAAATTGCGGACAGAGCAGGCGTCGAGGCCGGCCGCGCCTCGCGCCGCTTGCGCCATCCATGCACCGCCGAAAATACGACGGGCACGAACAGCAAGGTGGACATTGTTCCGAACAAGAGCCCGCCGATTACGGCGCGCCCCAATGGAGCGTTCTGCTCGCCGCCGTCGCCGAGGCCGAGGGCCATCGGCAACATGCCGATCACCATGGCGAGCGCGGTCATCAGCACCGGGCGAAACCGGCCGAGGCCGGCGTCGAGGGCGGCGCGCAAAGGCTCGGTGCCCTGCGCCAACGACTCACGCGCAAAACTCACCACGAGAATGCTGTTGGCGGTCGCGATGCCGATGCACATGATGGTACCGGTCAATGCCGGCACGCTGACCGTCGTGCCGGTCACGAACAGCATCCACACGATGCCGACCAGGGCAGCCGGCAGCCCGCTGATGATGATCAGTGGATCAATCCACGATTGGAAGTTGATCACCATGAGCAGGTACACGAGCAGTACGGCGAAGCCGAGCCCCGTCAGGAGGCCCGAGAACGAGGATTGCATGGTCTGCACCTGTCCCCGCACGACGATGCTGGAGCCCGCCGGTAGACTGCCTCGCGCCTGGTCGACGAGGCCGGAGATCTCACGCGCCACGCCGCCCAGATCACGGCCCTGGACCGATCCGAAAATATCGATCACCGGCTGGACGTTGTAGTGGGAGATCACCGCCTCTTGCGAGCCGCGATCGAGCGTGCCGAGCGAACCCAAGATTTGCGACTTCGCCGCTCCGGGGACGGTGGGGCTTGCGCCCGCTGCTGCACCGGCACTCCCAACAACGCCGGCACCTGCACCGGCTAGCGGAATATTGCGCAGCGCCTGCAGCGAATCCACCGCGTACTGCGGCGTCATCGTCATCAAGGGATAGCTCACGCCGTTCTGCGGATTGAGCCAGAAATTGGGCGAGGTCTGTGAACTTCCCGAGAGTGCAATGAGCAGGTTTTGCGAGATTTGGCGCTGCTGGAAGCCGGCCTTGATCGCCTCGGTGCGGTCGACATCGATATTGATTGCCGGCGCATCATCGGGCTGCTGGATGCGCAGGTCGACCAGGCCCTGCACCTGGCGCAGCCGCGCCATCAACTGCATCGCCGCCGCCCGGTTGCCGTTCACGTCGCCGCCGACGATCTGAATGTCGACGGGTGAGGGCAGGCCGAAATTGAGAATCTGGCTGATGATGTCCGCCGGCAGAAAGGCAAAGGTGACCCCGGGGAAGCCGGTGTTCAGCGCGGTCCGCAGCTTCTGCACGTACTGTGGCGTGGGCTTGTGATTGGGGTTGAGCGTGATCAGCACGTCGGCGTCTGACGCACCGATCGGCGATGCCGAATCGTAAGTCAGGTTGATCCCGCTCACCGGCAGGCCGATGTTGTCCAGGATGCTGGCGAGTTCGGCGCGCGGAATCAGCGTACGAACGCGCGCTTCCACGTTGTCCGTGATCCGCGCCGTCTCCTCGATGCGAGTTCCGGTCTTGGCGCGCAGATGCATGCGGATCTCCCCCGTGTCCGAGGTCGGGAAGAAGTCCTGACCCAGAAACGGCACCAACACCGCGGTACCCAGGCACACGCCCAGGAACCCCAATGCTAAGAGACGGGGCCGTGCCAATCCTCGCTCCAGGCGTCCCCGGTAAAAATCCCTAAACTTCTCGAAACCGCGCTCGAAGCGGCGCTGAAAACGCATGAACGGGCCGGGTGGTTTGCCCGCGTCGGCGGAGCGCTGCTCAGCGCCGCGCAGCAGATACATCGCCAGTGTCGGAATCAAGGTCCGCGAGAAGAAGTACGAGGCCAACATCGCAAATACCACGGCCTCCGCCAGGGGTACGAACAGATAGCGCGCCACCCCGGACAGCAGGAACATCGGAATGAACACGATGCAGATGGACAATGTCGAGACCAGAGTCGGCACGGCGATCTGCGCGGAAGCCAGCAGAATCGCCTCGCGCTTTTCGGTGCCGGCATCGAGATGATGGCTGATGTTTTCGATGGCGACCGTGGCGTCGTCCACCAGGATGCCCACCGCCAGTGCAAGTCCGCCCAGCGTCATGATGTTGATGGACTGTCCCAGTGCCGACAGCGCTATCAGCGAGCTCAAGATAGAGAGCGGGATGGTGACGGCAATGATCAAGGTGGCGCGCCAGTTCGCCAGGAACAGGAGAATCATCAGTCCGGTCAGGGCGGCGGCGATCAGAGCTTCGCGCACCACGCCGCTGACGGCGGCGCTAACGAACACCGACTGATCGGACACCGGCTGGATGCCGAGCGCCTTCGGCAGCCCCGCCGCGATATGCGGCAGCATGGCTTTGACGTTTGCAATGATCGCGAGCGTCGATGCATCGCCGCTCTTCTCGATTTGCAGCAACGCCGACCGTGCGCCGTTCGTGCGCACGATGTTGGTTTGCGGCGCATAGCCGTCCCGTACGTGCGCGACATCGCGGACGTAGATTACCTGGCCGCCGGCCGTAGTACTCACGGGCAGATCGTTGAGGGCATCGACTGTGGGGGTGCTGCCGTTCAAGTTGACGTTGTACTCGAGCGCGCCGATCTTGGCCGTGCCGCCCGGCAGGACGAGATTCTGCGCATTGACGGCGTTGACCACATCCAGCGGCGACAGGCCCCGGGCCTGCAGCGCGCGCGAATCGATATCCACCATGATTTGCCGGACTTTGCCGCCGAACGGCAGCGGCACGGCGGCGCCCTGCACCGTCGCCAATTGGGTGCGAATGAAGTTATTGCCGTAGTCGTACAGGTCCTGTTCAGGCAAGGTCTTGCTCGACAAGGCGAGCTGCAGAATGGGCACCGTGGAAGCGTTGTAGGCAAGGATCAGCGGCGGCAGAATTCCGGGCGGCAGATTGCGCAGCAGCGACGATGAATTCGCGGCAGCCTCCGCAATTGCGCGATTGATGTCCGCGCCGGGATGGAAGAACACTTTGATCACCGCGACGCCGTTCAGGGTTTGCGATTCGATGTGTTCGATGTTGTCCACGTCGGTGGTCAGCGCGCGTTCCACGGGGGAGGTCACCCGTTGCGCCATGTCCTGCGCGGAGAAGCCGTTGAACGACCAGACGATGCTCAGCACCGGTATGTCGATGTTGGGAAAAATATCGGTGGGGGTGCGCGTCATGCTCAGCGGACCGATGATGAAGACCATCAGCGCGACCACGATGAACGTGTACGGCCGGCGCAGGGCAAGTTCGACGATCCACATGGATTAATTCCTCCCGCCAACAGACTTGTCATTGAATTAGCGAGCAGATTGGCCCAGGCTGGTTGTCTGTCGATGTCGCCCAGGCGCATGGACATTTCAACCGTAATACGCCGAGCAACCGAGCCCCGTGGTCGTGCGCGGCACCTGCTTGCTTCGGGTGGCGGCGACAAATTTCATTCGAAACCTGGGCGGCGCCCGCCGAAATCGATCGGTAACCCGAAACACCGACGCTAAGCACAGGAACCGTTAA
>Ga0210394_10003296_pt1 | contig 20537 bp, 19 predicted proteins | sample IncBWC12MmetaG_FD_160121 | JGI IMG/M metagenome (GOLD analysis project Ga0210394, IMG submission 160121) | Forest soil microbial communities from Barre Woods Harvard Forest LTER site, Petersham, Massachusetts, United States - Inc-BW-C-12-M | ecosystem: Environmental > Terrestrial > Soil >...
CAGTTGCTGGTAATCGCAGCCTACATCGGAACCCTCGCCTACCTGGTAAGCGCCCGGGTCCGCCACGCCTTCGCCCCGGTACTCGTTACTCCTTAGTTCCTGACTCGTCGTCCATCTCGCTTAACCCGCGGCAGGTAATTCGCAACTCACCAATCGCGATCCTGATCGCGGACTTAGAATTACTGCGCCGGGTGCCCCACCCTTCGATTTTCGAAGGATGGAGTTTTTGACGTCTGCGCAAAGCTCGCCACCGCGACCGAAAATCTCTCTACCCAATGTCCCCGGCCAAGCTCCTTTTGGAGTGCGGCAGCTTGCTTGTCGTGAGGCCCCGATGGCATCGGGGCCGAAGGGCTGCCGCATCCGGTGAAGCTTTATGTCTGCCACCAAAACGAGCTAGGCGAGGCTTGCCTCGCCCGTTTCAGATCACCACCTCTACGCCTGATTCGCGATAGCCGCTCTGTCATGAATCGCCCCGCCGACCGATCCGGCTTGAGATTCCGCACCGCCCGCCATTTTGGCCCAAGCGCCTTCCAGCGATCACTCGCAGCCCCGCTGCGCCCTCCGCCCCTTTGCGTTAAAATAATCCCGGGCGTCGCCGCATCTCGAACTCGCGAGGAACCAATGCTGCCTTCACTCGAAGTAGTCCTAAAGCGCTTCGAATCCCCCGATGAAATCCGCACCTTCGAAAAAGGAAAATTCGAGCTAGCGCGCCTGGGCCGCATGACCATCGGCCGCGCCACCTACCAACCCGGCTGGAAATGGTCCGTCCACGTCGGCCCCACGGTGGGCGCCTCACGCTGCAACGTCGAACACGTCGGCCTGGTCCTCTCCGGCTGCGCCACCGCCGCCATGGACGACGGCACCATCCACGAACTCCGCGCCGGCACTCTGTTCTACATTCCGCCCGGACCTCCCGGCCACGACAGCTGGGTCGTCGGCGATCTGCCCTACGTCTCCCTGCATTTTTCAGGCGCCGATGACTACGCCAGCAAATAAATCACATGCAAGCCGCGTCGCCGCGAGCGCAGGTTTCGACTTTGTAGCGGCCAGCTTCAGCCAGGCGCCTTTGACCTGGCCGTTGTAAAGCGCCCCACAGCGCGATTCACCCGGAGATTCCTATCGCCCTGAACGGGTTTGCGTTCGCCGCGCCCTCCAACCATCGCGCCGGGCGTTCCGCCCGTCGGTTTTCGCAGTGTGTGGATTTGGACCTGGAATTGAGTTCTAACGTCGCTCCGTATCCATTTGCCTCCCTACGACGCGCCCGTCCTCCCTCCATAAACCCGCCCAAAATGCCGCGCCAGCATCACCGCCATCAGCAATCCCCCAGCTCCCACCGCAAGCACACTCCCAATTTCACGAATAAAAAACTCACCCACCTGAAAAACCAGCAAATACCCAATCGCCAAGTTGAACGCTCCCCACATCACATTAACCATCGGCGAAGATTCTCCCTTCCCCGGAGGCGAAGCAAATGGCGAAGGAAACCTCCTCCCGCACACTCCGCTAACGAAATGCGGCACAGCATTCACCAGAAAAAATCCTGCAAAGAAGTAAGTCACATACACATGCCATCCCATGTTTCCCCCTCCTGCTGCGGAACCGCGCAAACACTCCGACGGCGCGAGAATAACACGCAGCGCCCGCTCGCTATCGCAGCGCAACCCAAGCGAAAAAACAAAAGTGTGCAAAAGTGAACAGCCATGCCCGCACGCTGCCTCTAACATGCTCTCAACCCGTGCGAGATCTGGGCAATGGGCCACGGGCGAATCACTGTTCGCGCTGCTTGCGTCACCGAACGCAATTTGCGATCCCGGCGACGCAATCAAACTCAAGGAGCCCAAAGACCCATGCGCCTAGGCCAGGTCCTTAATCACTGGAATCGCCACGCGGAAAATCTCAAGAATAAATGGCTCGATTTCAGCTGTGGAATTATGGAAGCAATCTCGGAAGAGGAAATGAGGATCTGCAGGGAAGAGCTGGACCAGCGAATCATTACCAGTGACCACCGGGTCGAATCGCGCGACGCATAGACAGGCGAGGTGACCATCATGGCTGACCTACCACGCATCAAGCGTTCGATCGGTGACTTCCGGCTTCATCGCGAGTGTACCGACAACCGCCGTTGCCCGGTCGTCGGAGAGCGCCAGATCCTTGAGCTGATTTCGCTCGGCGCGCCTCTGGCCGGCATCTTGAACAAACTGTGTATGATGATCGATGTCCGTATCGGCGATGTGGTCTCGGTAATCTCCCTCCCAGACGCGGACGAAAATCATTCCTGCACAATGACCCGCAGCGCCCTGCAAGTCGGCCTGGAAGTTTTTTCCTCCAGCGTGATTCTTTCGTTTGACGAACTTTTCCTGGGAACGCTGGAAATATTCGGATGCGATCCGCGACGGCCCACGCCGTTGGAATATGTCCTGATTGAGCGCGTCACCCACCTCGCCTCCTTGGCGCTGCAACGCGAGGAAGCGCAACACGTTTGCGAGCCGCCCCCCATCAAGTCACGAATCAAGCTGGCCGGCTCGCTGGAAAAACCGCCTTTCATCAACTGACTCGAGGCGCGCGCGACTTTTTAAATTCAGGCAATGGCACACAGGCACCGGGCCGGCGACCCGCACATGTATAATGAATTCTTCGGATTGCGCGAAAACCCATTTAACGTCAACCCCGATCCCCGTTACTTGTTCCTCACCCGCCAGACACGGGAATCCTTCGACGGGTTGACCGAGAGTATCAAGAATCGCAAGGGCCTGCTCCTGCTTACCGGCGAAGTCGGAACCGGCAAGACCACCCTGCTCAACCACGTGCTCGATTGGCTGCATCAACAACGCACTCCCACCGCATTTATTTACAATTCGCATTTGGAAGTCAGCCATCTTTTCGATTTTGTGCTTACCGATTTTGCCATCAAGTTCGATTCCCGATTGAAAGACAACGCCCCGTTGCGCTTGCAGCAGTGGCTCCTCGAACGCTATCGGGCGGGCGAGACGCCCGTCGTGATTGTGGACGAAGCGCAAGGCCTGCGCGATCGCGTCCTCGAAGAAATTCGCATGCTTCTGAATCTGGAGTCCTGCAGCGAAAAACTTTTGCAGGTCGTCCTCGCCGGCCAGCCCGAGTTGGAAGACCGGCTCCAGCAACCAGCGCTCCGCCAGGTCAAGCAGCGCATCGCACTTCGCTGCAAGACGGCGGCTCTTTCTCTCAACGAAGGTCACCAGTATATCCAGGCCCGCCTGCACATCGCCGGAGCCAACGGCGCAGGAATCTTTTCGCACGAGGCCATGGATGCCGCGCACTTTTATTCCCGCGGGATCCCTCGCGTCATGAACCTGCTTTGCGAGCACGCGCTACTCAATGCCAGCGTCGAGCAGATCCAGCCCGTGCCGGAGCACTTCGTCGCCGAAGTCGCGCGCGAATTTCAGTTTGACGATATCAGGCCGGTCGCTTCCCATTCAGGATCCAGAGAAGGCCCGCGCTCCGGCCCGATCTCGGTGCAATCCCGATTCATGAACGCGCTGGTCTCTCTGAATTCCGCAGGCGAACCGGTTTTGCGGGAACGCCCGCGTTTTTCCACCATGTCCTCTCCCGACTGGTCCGCTCCCGGAGACGATGTGTTCAGCCCGGTCAAGGCGCCTGCGGCGCCCATTGTGGACTGCGAGAAGTTTCCGGACGATCCCGGCGACGCCGCAATCTCCGCGCCACCGAATACTCCGCCCGCTGCCTCAGCTGAACCCTCGCAAAAACAATTGCAGGAAAGAGCACACAATGACGCCGATCCCGCCATTTCCGCACCATCGAATATTCCGCCCGCCACCCTGGCTGGGCCCTGGCAAGAACATTTGCAGACAAGATTACTCTCGGACTGGACCGCATTTTTTCTCGAAGTTGGCAGTTCACTCCCGGCGGTCGCGATGACCGAGCCGGCGGTGCAGTTGGCGCCTGAGCCCGCGCCACCCGCGCATCCTCCCCGCCTGCATCTCGTCGAATCGAAAGCAACCTCCGGCCACTCGCCGGCCACCACTCGCTGCCAGCTGCCCGGCTCGCAAGAGTTCTCGCATCCTTCCTTCAAAGTTGCCGCCACGAGATCAGCTCTTCTCGGCTCCATCACGAGGAAGACGATCGCTCTGCGCCTCATTTTGGTTCGCTGGACCGTGGAATGGAGCAACCATCTGCTAACCACCGCTGCCACCACTGCTTGGGCTCCACACCCGGCGGTGTTGCTGCAGCTGCCCGCGCGCTCGCTTCGCCAGATAAATGCCTTGTACCGGGAATTTCTTCCCCTTGCGGAAAGGCTTGTAGCCGCCGTTGCCTCCATCGATTGGCAGCAACTGAAAATCACCGCCGCTCGCTGGCTCCGCCAACCCTACAATCCCACCCAGTGGCGCCTGCAGGATTCGCACCTTCTCGAACAAATGTTCCGCGTCAATAACAAAAAGCTGTAACCCCACCACCCGCCTGCCTCTGCTTAAATCCCGCGAAATCGCCCGGTTCAAGTGACGCCGGTCCCCGCCCGGCTCGTTGAAGCCTGCCTGCGAACCAATGCTTGCATCAGCCTGCTGCTGCGCAGTTTGCTGAAAGCGCCGGGTCGGCATCATCCCGGACCCGCGATAGCAGGTGAGGGATCTGCTTTTGCCGGAGTGCAACATTCGCGCCGTCCGGGAGGCCACGGTCGGTGCGCCATGTTTCAGGCTGTCGACCGCACGACCCAGTCCAAATGAATTATTTAAAAGTCCAATCACCGCGAAAGGCTGGCGCGCCCTTCGCATTTCGCAGGGTGGGTTTCTCTTCAAACGCAGCCGTATTCGTAGCCCCCGCCGCTACAGTCCGTCTGGGTCTGCACCGACCAGCTTTAGGGTCTGTGTCGCAACCACTGTTTTGCGTCAGGGCGAGGTGTCACGATTCGCCGCAGGACTGTAGCAGGTGTCATCCCGAACGGAGTCCCGCGCGCTTTATCTACCGCCGCAGTTTGGCGGGCGCGGGACGGAGAGAGGGGGGTCTGCTTTTCGCGGAACCATCCAGCCTTTTGGGCGAACGGAGCGCTCGACTCGATGCGAGAACGCAGGAATCTCCCTAGCCCGCGGCTTCAGCCACAACGTAAATGCCGCAAAACAAGTGCCGCTTTATCCGCTGAAGTACCTATGTTGAGGGATTCATACGTACAGGAAATCGGCGGAAGGTTCAGAACAGGAACCCTGCCGACAGTCGTGACCTAGCGCGAGGGTTCACCTTCCGATTGAATCGCGTCCGGCGCAGAAACAAACGCATAAAAACGCAGATCGCATTCCTGGCAGCGAAACGGCCGCATCGGTATCATGCTCAGGACCGATAATTCGAACATCCCCCGGCGCTTCGCTCGTCGAACAGCTTTGCTTTGACAATGCGGGCATGCGACGGCCACTGCGGTTGTCCTCATAAACCCATCCGAACCCGCTGCCGGCAATCGTGTTCGTCCAAAACAGCCCAGCAGAAGCGCGCACGAACGCGTTTCCAATCTGCCGGCCCACGACACGTCACCGGCCCGAAGAACGTGATGGCGGGGAAGGAAGAGAATACCCGGCCCCCAGCCCTGGTTGCAGGGTCCTCTCTCCCCACCCTCGCCATTCGCGCGCGATTTTATGCGTCGCACCAAATTCAAACTGTTCACTTTTGCACACTCCTGCAATTATTATTCGCAGATCCACGCACCGCACGCCCCCCGGGCTCATCGTTCGCCCACCGCCGACCATTGCCCTTACGGCCCTTTGGCACGGGCCGCGAAAAAGAAGCGAATTGTAAAAGTGTTCAAATGTGAACAGAATTTGTTCTACCCCCCGTTTAGTATTTCGCGTGATTAGAGTTGTGGTAATTAACCCTTGGAGAACACAAATGAGGTCTAGGCCAGCCTTTCTGCTTTGCGGAGCGTTCCTGATTGCGGCGTCTCCTGTTTGGGCCGATAGTGTCTTTTACACCGGCATCGCAAACGAATCCGTTAAAACCGAAGTCTCCACGACACAGACCCGCAGCTTCGCTCCGAAATTCGCGATGCCTGCGACGGCCGGCATTCTGTCCGATTCTCTCTCGGCGGTAGCGCCGACCTGGAGCCACGAATTCACTTACCTTGCGCTTCCCGCAGAGTCCACGGACACCGCGATCTCCGCCAAAACGACACGCAGGTCCGTTCTGGTGCCAGATGCGCCTCAGAATGATGAGCGACTATCGAACCCCACCCCGGCGATAGCGTCCATCGGTGGCTTTGATCCGTACGGCGCCTTCGGCGCTAGGGGCTCAGAGCCTTCCTTTGTAGTAGGCACTCTGTTTCCGCCGTCATCGGACGCGACCTTTCATTCCAGCACCTTCACCGAATTCAACTCCCATGACCGCGCTCTGTCCGCCCTCGATAACGACGATGCGCGCTTCAGGCTAGGACGCGAACATCGCCGGAACGGCGACGGCAAGGATCAAGGCCCGAAAGGTTCGGCGACAGTTGACGTTCCGGAGCCCGGCGCGTTTTCGCTCCTACTGTTCGGCCTGGCCGCCGTGGGCATCCTGGCCAAGCGACGCAGCACGTCTCCAGCAACGGCATAGAAGTCGTCTGGCTCTGTTGCCGCCCTGCGCGACCCGCGGTTTTGCTAGCGTCGGCCTGCCGGGAGGCAGGCGTCTCGCAGGCTGTTTGCTTTTTGCTGTTGCTTTGAACTCGTAGCGGCCGGTTCAGTTTCACCGAACCGGGCAGCCGTTGCCGTCGTTTGGCGCCGTAGTATCCGTGACAAAACGCACGCGAATGAATCGACTCGCATTCTAGGTCACCGCGTGCGGGTGCCCCGCGCTTCGGTTTTTGAAGGGTGGGGTTTTAGCATCCACGTCCGTGAATTCGTCAATCGCCCCACGGGATGAGCCAACCTGAGATTCCCCAGCTCGACGTCGCAGCGAAGAACCAGCGCCGCAGGCGCCGCACAGATTAACGCAGCGCGGAAGCGGCGGGAAAAATACCCAAAGATTATTCGGAGCGCCGCCGGTGCGGCACAGTCTTGGCTGGGGCCCGAGCAAATTCTTGCTGTCCATTTCGCTGCTGCCGAGACTTTAGAATGTCAACAAGGCCAGATAAAAATCCAAAAGTGTTCATAACGAGACAGACCCCGGCCTTCTTGGCGACTATTCTGGCTCTGGTAAAAGGCTCTTCCGCGCCACTAGAAACATCCACGCAGTTCGTTACCACGACATCGCAGATGTGCTGGCGCCCGGAAGCAAGGAGAGGAAAACATGCTTGGGATTCTCGCCGCCGTTTTGATCGTTATATGGCTGCTCACGTTTTTCGCGTTTCACGTAACCACGGGCCTAATCCATATTGTCCTGGTCGTCGGCCTGATCCTGCTTTTGCTGCACTTCCTGCGAGGCAGTGCCGCCAGCGTGTGAACCGTCCGCACACGCACAGACAAGCAACCGCGAAAGCATCGCAGCAACACATTGCGTTTTCAGATTTCGGGCGGCCTCATACGCGCTCGCATCGGGTTTTCAGAAAGTAGCCGCCCAAGGAGTCTTCCATGGCGCTCATCCTCCGCTTCAGTTTCGCGGCGCAAGTGATTGCGGCCTTCGTGATTTTTGTTCTCGGTTACATCGGGCTCTTCGCCACGCTCATGCTCGGCCTGGTCCTCGCCAGATGCCTGTACGAGGGCGCGAAATGGATTGGCGCGCGAAGTGCGGCAAGGCGCCCCAGCGCTACAGGTTTCCCCCGGTCGCCTGACTACCAAATGGAACGGCGAACCCCTCTATCCTCCGCGCAGCTCGGAAACATCCCACCGCGCGCCGATATCACTTTTCACCCTGCTCTAAACCGCCGTCGCGTACCCGGAATCGTTCGTTGAATCACCCAGGAGGCACACCCAGATGAAAGAGAGCACCAAAGACAGCGCCAAAGGCACCTATCACGAGGTAAAAGGCGCGATCAAGAGCCAAGCCGGACGACTAACCAACAATCCTGACCTTGAAGCGGACGGCATCGTCGAAAAAGTCGCCGGAAAAATCCAAAAGAAAGTCGCGCAAGTTGAAAGAGTCATCGAAAAACCGTGAAAGCCTAACGCCGGTACCGCGTTGCAGCGCCGACTGGCGCTCTCGCGCAAACCCTGACAAACGAACCGGCAGAAGCCGTCTCCTAAACGTCCGACTCACAAATGCACGACTCGGCGGGGCGGGGCTTGGGCCCCGGCCGTCAGGGTAGAAGAAATGCGGGGCTTTAGACCCTCACGAGGTGCTTTTCGGTCGCGCCCACGCATTCAGGAAATAACTCTTGGAACATTGGAGGCACTTCATGAACCTAGCAGCGCTAAGCACCACGCAGATCATCATAATCGTCGCCGTCGCAGCAGTGGTCGTGCTGGTGGCGATCGGCATTTGGCAATCCATCCGCACACGCCACACCGCAAAACTTCGCACCCAGTTCGGCAGTGCTGAATACACCCGCGCCGTAACCGAAGGAGGCAGCCAACAAAAAGCCGAAGCCGCTCTGAACGCGCGCGCCACGCGAGTCGAGAAGCTGCAGATCCGCCCGCTCGGTTCAGGAGATCGCACCCGCTTCATCGATTCCTGGGCCAAAGTCCAGGCGCGCTTCGTAGACGGTCCGGGCAGCGCCGTAACCGACGCCGACCAATTGCTCACCGATGTGATGTCCACTCGCGGCTACCCCGTCAGCGACTTCGAACAACGCGCCGCGGATATATCCGTGGATCATCCAGGCGTTCTCGAAAATTACCGCGCCGCCCACCAATGTGCGCTGCGCCAAACCACCGGCAAAGCCACCACCGAGGAATTGCGCCAGGCCATGATCCACTACCGCACGCTCTTCGAGGAACTGGTGAACGAGCCAGAAATCGCCCGCGCGCACAGCGCTTAGCACCTGGGACCTGCATTCCCGCGTCCGGCTGAACTTCCAACGCCGGACGCTGCCGCCGAATAAGGAAAGGAGAAACATGAAGAGGTTCCGATTCACTGCCGCCGCACTCAGCCTGTTCTCGGCCGCAGTAATGATGTCCGCCTGCTCCGGCACCGCCGCAAAGTCTCCGGATGTCACCGGCAGCATACGCACCTCGCTCGATCAAGCCGGCCTGAAAGATGTCTCCGTCAGCGAAGACCGCGACCAGGGTGTCGTCACGCTCGGCGGCCACGTAACCAATTCCGCCGACAAAGCCCAAGCCGAGTCAGTCGCAAAATCCCTGGCCGGCGCGCAAGTTGTCGCCGATCAGATCGCCGTAATTCCCATCGGCGTCGAAAAAGAAGCCAAAGAGGTGAACTCCGATCTCGACGAAGGCATCGAAAAAAATCTCGACGCCGCGCTAATTCAAAATCACCTGCACGAATCCGTGAAATACGCCGTGAAGAGCGCCGTGGTCACGCTAACCGGCGAAGTCAATTCGCAAAACAAGCGCGCCCGCGCCGAGGCAGTTGCCAGCGCCGTGCCCAACGTAGCTCAAGTAGTAAACGATCTGCAGGTGAAAGATCAAAAAGCCAGCTCGTCCCAGTAGCAGCCGGCCGCAGTGCAAGTCGCCTTTGGCTTGGTAGCGGCGGTCTTCAGACCGCCAGCCTTTGCAGTTGCGTCTGAATTTGCAGCGGCCAGCTTCAGCTGGGCGCTTTTGACGTGCCGTTGCATGGTCCGTGACATGCGGCGCGCCGAATGAATGGGCGCAACCGATATCCACTGCGCGTGGGCGCCCCACCCTTCGCTTTCAGAAGGGTGGGGTTCTGGCGTCGACGTTCTTCAGTCGGTAGATCGCCGCAGTTGCGCGCGACCGACCGCAGCGAGCACCTAAGGAGTCACCATGTCATTCGGCCTATACGCTGCCGGATTCGCAATCGTGATCGCCGGCCTGATCTACGGCGCCTACCTGATCCACATACCGGCCCACTGGATCGCCGTAGGCGCCATAGTAATGTTGGGTGTAGGCATTCTCAGCGCGGTAAAAGCCACACGTCAAAAGGATCCCGCAGGCTAAGGCGAACGTCCGCCGCACCCGCAGCCGCCGCGACGCAGGTGAGCCGCGAGCCGCGTACACAAATCACGATTCAGTAATCACGAATCACAAGTCACATTTTCCCGGAGGCTCAAATGCTACTGTTGATCATCATCCTGGTTCTTCTGTTCGGCGGCGGCGGTGGCTACTACGGCTATTCCCGCTGGGGTACAGGCGGCGGACTAGGCATCGTCGGCACCGTAGTCCTCATCGTGCTGGTGGTCTACCTGCTCGGCGGCCTCCGCTGACGCTCGCGCACCGCGCGAGTGGTTGCTGGTCATGGCTTCAGAGTCTGTGTGCGCAGCGCTGCTTTGCGTCAGTGTGAGCCTTCGGCTTCGCCGAACGGATGAGTCTCTCAGGGGATCGAGTCGTTGCGTTTGTAGCGGCGGTCCCGTATCGAGGGAGCGCCAGCCGTTGCCGCTGCTTCGGAATCTTTGTGGGTCGTGACCTTTCTCTGGGTACGGCGTTCACCCCGACTCAGTCCGGGCGCCTCGGCAGTAAATTTCTCGGCCTTCTCCGATTTACCTCTGCCCGTCCTACATGCGCTCCGTGTTAAATGTTTTGACTTCGGCCGCGCCATCCGCCCCATGTCAGTGCCGCAACCTCCAGTTCCGCGCAGATTCCCGCAGCTCCAAATCCCGCGCGTCGATGGTCTTCCACTCTCCCAGCCCTCCCAAGACTCAAAATCAGGAACGATTTGCCACCACGAAAATCTCTATGGGTTCGATTTGGTGGTGTCGCAGGATCGACTACTCGCCTGGATTGCGAACCAAATCAGGGGTTCGCTGGGACGGTTGTAGAGACGCTGCTTCTAAACCTGCACGCAACAGAAACCGAAAGTTGCGACACCCGGCCGGACCGGATTCCCTACGCATTGCTGCCGAAGCGATGGCGACCTGATGCGATCCCTACAGACGAGTCCATTGCGAAATTCTTTCATTAATGAACACAACTATGTTATATGTCGCGCAATCGGTTTGGTTATGGCGACCGCAGTGATTCGCTTCGAGTGACGGGTTAACTCCGCTAGGTCGGTGGCTTGATGGGTATTCAGGCCCAAGGTGAAATAGCCCACGTCAGGCGACGGCGAGCGACTTCGGTTGGAAGGATCAAAAATGACGCGACTCGGCGCAGTTGCCTTACTCGCGCTGGCCTGGGCGGTTTCCGCCGCAGCGCAACCCACGCCCACCAGCACATCGGACGCACCAGCCCAATTGGATACGCCGGCGAAAGCCTCGGCCAGTGCAGCGAGCCTCCCGAATGGAACAGGCATCGTTGGCACGCTGTCAACAAATCTCGACACCAAGCATTCCAGGGTGGGCGACCGCGTGGAGGTCGAGGTAACCGAAGACGTCAAACCCGCTGACCGGATTCTGCTTAGAAAAGGCTCGCGTATCACCGGACAGATCACTCAGGTGAACACGTTTTCCAAAGGCACAGACAATGCCCAGCTGGAAATTGTATTCGACAACCTAGCCCCGAAGGGCGGCGAGCCGATTTCGACCTATCTCGCCATTTGTGCGCTGGCCGCTAAACGTGATGAAACGTCAAACGACCTGCAAGATGGCAGAGGACTCGTCGCGACATCAACGCGGGCGGGAGTTGCCGGAGGCATGCTCAGCCCACCTGCGGCCCTGAAGCCCGATGCGAAAGGTATATTCAGAATCGATGGCATGAGCCTGCTCCCAATGGCCAAAGAGAAGCCGCCGACCTCCCTGCTGCACTCCAATAGCCGGAATATTCAGCTGGAAAAAGGAACCGAGATTGTTTTGGTAGTTGTTGGATCGTGAGTCCGGCGGGGGGACCACCCGCCCACAGCTCCGGGCGGTAGGCGTTTGGTTTTTCCACGTGCCGCGCTCTCGCCGCGGGCGAGGGTTCGGGTTTCCACGCTCGGCCCCCCACCACGACAACAAAGTGCATCCCGCTAGTCCGTTTCAGTCCTATGTACTATCTTGTACTTCATCTGAATTGCGATACTCGTTAAATAAATTAACCCACGGTATACTCACCGCGCGGGTGTGCCTGCAAAACCTTTCACGATTTCAACAGCAACCCGCGACCGTTTTGCGGATCATCGCCCAAGATCAGATAGATATTCACTCCCGTGCACGGAGGCGCCCAGCTCCAATGACATCGTTTCGATTCTCTCTCCTTACGTGTTTGCTCCTCTTACTTTTTACACTCTGCGCCGCAGCGCAAGAGGGCGGAACGGCCAACACGACCGGCAACCCGCGCATGCTGCCGGCCGACACTGCAATCGTCGCCAAGCTGGTGGGGAAGTTTGACTCAAAAGACCTCCAGAAGGGTGATCGCGTGGAAGCTCGCATCACACACGACGTAAAGGACGGCCATCAAACGGTTATCGCGAAGGGCGCGCTTGTTACCGGCCTGGTAGTCCATCCACTGGCGCCCCCCACGTCGGGCGGACTCCACGGAGTCACGATCGCCTTCGATAGCGTCGCGTTAAAGAGTGGCGAGGTGATCCCGCTGCATCTGGAAATTCAAGCGATCGCTCCTCCGCAGGCCGTGTCCGTGAACGGCATCACGGATCTTCCGTATGACGGCGGCACCCACGTTAAGGCGAACGCACACGGAGTAGAGCCTCTGGACGCGAAAAGTAAAGGCGTCTTCGGTCAGCTCGACCTGATTCTGGGTATTGAAGCCGACGCCAGAACCCGCAACACCATGGTCGCTTCGAAGAATCAGAACATCCACCTGGAGAAAGATTCACAAATCGTCTTCCGCGTAGCAAATCCCTAGAAGCTATCTGGCTCTGTTGACATCCGGGATGGCACACCCCTGCACACCACCCGGACCGACGCGTTTGATTTTGAGGGTGCCGCACCCTTCGTTCTTCGAAGGGTGCGGGTTTAGGCGCTCCACAACCGAGCACCACGGCGAAGTACAACGATTCAGAAACTGCCGAGTGCGCGTTCTGTGTGCTGCACACCCGGCCCTCTCGCCGTGTTAGCTAGCTACTTGTCGAGCTGCGCCTCCACTTCAGGCAGCACCGCGGTGCCTTCCGCTCTCACCGCGTCCAGCGCCTCTGGATCCAGCCCCAGCGCCTTCACAATTGTTGGCGCCACCTGCGTGGTTGTCGTCGTGGCCGAAACGGTCCGCGCCGAAAACCCTGGATGCGCTACCAGCAGGATGACGTTGGTGTCGTCGTGCGCAAAGCCGCCGTGATCCCCAATCATGGTCGTGCTACCCGAGTACGTCACGCCCACATTCGGAGCAACAATAATGTCCGGCGTCCGCGGATCTTCACCCGGATCAAGGCCGCCCACGTTGTAGTTCAGGTACAGCGTCGGCCCATAGTAAATCTGCCCCAGCCCGATCGCCGCCGCGTTCTTTTCCAGCAGTTCCACGGCGCTGTTCACACTGGCGCCCTTGTTCAGCCAGAGCACGGAGACGTCATCTTCGGTTGCCCCGATGCCGGTCGCGTTCAGCGGCGATTCGGAGAAGGGGATGGCAGTTCCCAACAATGTTGCCGGCGTATTGGCGCCGTCTGCTACATACGAGCTTGGGTCAATCGGCGACTCCCCGTGCTTCGCCGTGATAATGATGAGCGTATCATCGTAAATGCCCTGAGCTTTCAGTGCGTGGACGATGTCACCGATCGAGGCGTCGACAAACTCAATCTCCTTGAGCAATTCCGAGGTAGGCAAGGCCGCTGCGTTTTGATAGCCGCCCGTGCCCACGCCCGGCTCAAACACAGATTCTCCGATGTACACTGCCTGAAAGTTCATGCCGAAGAGCGCCGGCACTTCCGCCGACCCTCCCGAATGCGTCTTGCCCGCAATCTCGTTCAGTAGCGCCTTCACCTTGAGCGCGTCATAGCACTGGATGTTATCGAAACTATTTGTCCAGGATGACAGACTGCCGATCGTGTCGCGGATGCTGGTGCACGAAGCGCCTTCCGACGTAGTCACGCCGGGCAGCGCCACCACGGCCGAGTCCACCTCGGGCGAAAAGTAGTCATTCAGTCCCTTGCCTCCAGGCCCAGCCGTAAACGAATACGACGCGTGCTTGTCAATCCACGCCGTGTATCCGCCCGCCCCATGGACCACACTGAAGATCGTATTCGTGCGCACGAAGTTCCACGGGTACACCGGCGCGCAACCTGCGGCCGGGTCCCGCACCAGTTTCCTGGGATCAATCGAAGCGACACCGCCCTCGGTCAACGCGGCGCCCGGTGCGCCGCCGTTCAGCTTGGTATCGTCAAACTCAATGCCTTGGTCGAAGTCGGTCGTCGTTCCCGTTGGTATCCCGTACGGTGTGCACGGGCCTGCAGCTAATCCGGTGCCCGTCAAAAGTGCCGGCGCATCCAGCGAGCGGTCATAGGCGACGTCGTAATAGAGGCCGGTGGTCTTCGGCGAACCGCCCGTAACGAGCGCTGCCAGTCCGGGAAAAGAGTCCGAAGGCTTGGATGAAACAGTTGCCACATAGTTGATCGCCGTGTGGCTCAGCGCGGCCATGTTCGGGCAGTACGGATCCCCGCCGTTCGCGCCTGCAATTCCATGCGTGCAATTATAAAGGTCGACAGCGTGCATGCCGTCGATGCTCAACAGCAGGACATGTTTCACATGCTTGGTTCCCACTTTGCCGTTATCCGCCGCGGTTCCGTGCGCCCACGACGCCAGCGTCAGGACCAAAGCAACCCCGCTCAGTACTAGTCTATTCGCCTTCATCAAAGCCTCCATAAGGGAATTAGGGCTCCGCAGTTTGAGCCACCGAACGGTACGCGGGCGTTACTGCTCCGTGAAATCTCCGCTACTGCCGTCCTGGCAGCGCGGAGCTCGGGCTGGAAAGTCAGCCGGCTCAATCCTTGTTAGCCATTTTTTGCCTGAGCGTCACGCGGCGTTCACCATCCCGTGTTGCTGCGTCCGCTAGAGTTCTCGCCTCAGCCTAGTGGTCACATTGCTCCCTTCGCGTCCGTCGCACCCGGCTCGTTTCGGTCACGACCATAAGAAACAAGCCGATGGAACAAAGCGCTCGCGCGGATTCACAAAACCATCGCTACAGTGCGCAATCGAATTTCCGCACTGCTAATCGCGGCGCATCCACTTGACCAGTATTACCAACCGAGGCTGGAACCCGGCTTTACCACGCTCGAACGAACGATGAATATCAATCTTACTGAGGAGGATTTCTGATGATTGGCCGAAGCAAGAGATGGGTAGTGGTTGTCGGCAGCGCCATATTGCTGGCCGCCGCAATGGTTTCGATCGCGCACGCGCAAGACCGTGACAACGGCGGGCATCGCATTCGTCACGTCCTGCTCATCAGCATTGATGGCATGCATGCGCTGGACTTCATCAATTGTTCCAAGGGAATCGACGGCGTGAATGGCGGCAAACCGTATTGCCCGGCCCTCGCCGAACTAGCCACCACAGGCGTCAATTATCTCGACACCGCAACTTCGAAGCCGTCCGATTCGTTTCCAGGGCTGATGGCCCTGGTTACCGGTGGTTCTCCGCGCACGGTGGGCGCGTTCTACGACGTTGCCTACGACCGTTCCTTCGCTCCTCCCCTGAAGACGACCGGCAATGGAGTGGCCGGCGGCACCTGCACGCCTGGTGTGTTTCCCGGCACGACGACCGAATACGACGAAGGCATTGATATTGACCAGACCAAGCTCAACGGCGGGGCACCTACCGGCGACGGCGGTGTTGCTTCGATCGATCCCAGCAGACTCGTACGCGACCCCGCAAACGGCTGCGCGCCGGTCTATCCCTGGAACTTCGTCCGCACCAATACAATTTTCGGCGTTATTCATGCCGCAGGCGGCTACACCGCGTGGACCGACAAACATCCCTCATACTCCGCAGTCAGCGGTCCTGGGAACGGCACGAATGTGGATGATTACTACGCGCCGGACATCAATTCCATCCCAGTCGACCTGCCAGGTGTTCCGGGTTGCAATCCGCTGCCAGATCAGACGGCGGTCGCTTCCTCCAATGCCTGGACGGACAGCTTCCAGAACATCCAGTGCTACGACACGCTCAAGGTCAACGCGGTTCTCAACGAGATCAATGGCAAGACGCACAACGGCGCCTCTTCCGCTCCCACGCCCGCACTGTTCGGCATGAATTTTCAGGTGGTCAGCGTCGGTCAGAAGCTCATTGAAAAATCCATTGCTGTGACGGGTGGCTATCAAGATGCCCAGGGCACTCCCACCGCTGCGTTGCTCAGCGAGATCCAGTTCGCCGACGCTTCCATCAGCAAGATGGTCGCGGCTCTCAAATCTCGTGGCCTTCTGGACTCGACCTTGATCGTGATTTCGGCCAAGCATGGCCAGAGCCCCGTCGATTCCTCCCACTACACTCGCATCACCACAAGTGGATTGGTGACGACTTCGCCCGCAACGATCCTGGAGAACTGCATACCGTTTTCCGAATCGCCAGCCAACCCCACCGGCATAGGCCCGACCGAAGATGATGTTTCGCTGGTTTGGCTCAGCAGCGCTTGCACCACAGAAGGCGCCGTGAATATGCTGGAGAATCAGTCGTCGGTGACGGCCAACATCGCCGGTATCGGTCAGATCTTCTGGGGGCCGGGGATCACCCAGCTTTACAACGCGCCTGGACTGCCGCCCGCCGGTGATCCACGCACGCCGGACATCCTCGTCACACCGAACGTCGGCACTACCTACTCGGGCAGCACCAAGAAGCTCGCCGAGCACGGCGGTTTTGCGCATGACGACGTCAACGTGATGCTGCTGCTGTCGAACCCCAACTTCGAACCCAAAACCGTCACCACCCCGGTCCAGACTTTGGACATCGCTCCCACGATTCTGAAGGCTCTCGGCCTGGATCCCAACCAACTTCAAGCCGTGCAGAAGGAGCACACTCCGGTTCTGCCCGGCGTGCCGCTGGACGAGGGCGATCGCTGGTAGCCACGGCTCGGTTGATTGCTCGGCCGCAAAGTACACGGCGCACTTGAGCGACAATCAGCCGTCCGCAATCGCAAAGAACAAAAAGCCCCGTAGCCGGTTCGGTCGGCGCGGGGCTTTTCTTTGGTGCTGCAGTTGCAGCCGTTGTTGAACTTGGTTTTGACGTTGTAGCGGCGGTCTTCGGACCGCCAGCCTTGGCAGTTGAAATTGAATTTGTGAACCGCGCGCCGCTTTGCGAAACAACACACGGGCGTCGTTTTACCCTGAGACCGTGCCTGTGGCAGCGCCGAACGGGAGGCATGGCACAAGTCAGCCGAGGCCCAAAGGCCTGGGAATCGTTGCAAAAAAAATCCCGAGCGTCGCAGGTGCGACACAGCTTTGGCTGCAGGCGCAGCTTTACACGCTCCACCAGCGATCATCGCAGCAAAGTACAGTCCACGACCTTTTTTCGGCCAGTGAGTACCGGTTCTGTCCCAGTCTGTACACGCGTGCAGCTGCATTCTGCACTCGTGCGTGTTAGCTTGCTGCCGGCACAAAAAGATAATGAAAAAAAATCAAAATCCGCGCGACGCCGCCAGCCTCGCGCCACGCGGCCTAAAAAGAATCCATCCAAGGCAGCGCTCCGCCAGCGCGCCGGAATACTCCCAGCGCCGCGCCAGCAAACCCCGCAACGCGTGCAATCCCTCGTGCTCGCTAGTAAAACTACGCATGATTCTAATCGTCACCATTTTTTGCCGAAATCGGCCCCCAGCGATCTCCCGCCCCGCCGAACTCCCCCGCATCTCAATATCAATGCGACGCGCCGTATTACCGCACCCACTCAATCCGGACCCGAAAGTCCCCGCGCCACTGGTCCAACCATCGCCCGAGCAAAAACGGCACCAGGTGCGGTATGCTCCCCAGCGCTAGAAAGCGCACAGGGAGAAATCACATTTCACTTTGCAATCTAGCACGAGCAATCGCCCGGGAACAGTTCAGCAAAGCAACTGCAGCGCGCGCAAGCGGCAACCGACAACGAAAATCCGGTGGCGCGGAATCAGAATCGTGGCAGCCGAGAGGTGAGATGGCGAGGCCAGGGATATTTCGATTTTCGCGGCGAAAAAAAATGAACGCCCAGTGCCTGTCCCCGGTCGGGCGCTGGGCGTTCTATACAGTGTTCTGCACGGCACTGTGTGGCACCCTTACGCAGGGGAACGCTAGCTGTTTGGCTGCAGTTCGATCCTGGCTCGGATTGGCCGACGGCATAGTTGCGCGAACCGCGCCGCGTGGAAAAGGGCAGCACGGGACAAATCGGGACATTAAAGGAATTTTGACCGTAAATTGAGCCAAAGCGGGCGCGAGCGCCCGAAACCGGGCGATTGCAGCAGCATCCGACGCGCGGAGAAGGTGGTGCCATGAAAATGCTGGGTCTTGGTTGCCTTGTGTTTTCGGTCCTTGCGGCTTGCCCAGCCGAAGGGCAAGCGAAGCATTCCGTGAAATGGGAGGAGTTGACGTCCGCTGATTTTCGCGACGCGATTTCGCAAGCGCAGGGAACCTGCCTGCTGCCATTTGGAATATTGGAAAAGCACGGGCCGCACCTGCCGCTAGGCACCGACCTGCTGGACGTGCGCTATGCGGCGTTGCACGCAGCGGAACAAAATTATGTGCTGGTGTTTCCGGAATATTATTTCGGGCAGATTTTCGAGGCCAAGCACGAAGCCGGAACGATCGCCTACAGCGCGGGGCTGCAACTGAAATTGTTGCAGGAAACCACGGACGAAATGGCGCGGAATGGTTGCAAGAAAATCATCATCGTGAACGGGCACGGCGGAAACGAAAACCTGCTGCCGTTTTTTGCGCAAAGCCAGCTCGATACGCCGCACGATTATGTCGTGTACGTGCAATGGGGGCGCGAGGAACCCAAGGGTGGTCCGGAGAAGAAAGATCAGGTGGACATGCACGCAGGAGAGACAGAAACCTCCTCGATGATGATTGCGCGGCCGGATCTGGTGCATCAGGACCGGGCTGCCAGCGAATCGGGCGCGGATCAAAAACGCGTGAACTTGCCGGAAGACGTTTACACCGGAATCTGGTGGTACGCGCGCTTTCCGAATCACTACTCGGGCGAGGGAGCGCTCGCGACGAAAGATCTCGGCACATTCGAAATGAACGCCTGGATTGCGGCGATTGACGAAGCTATTCGCGCGGTAAAAGCCGACGGCGAAAGCCTGAAGCTGCAGAACGAATTTTACGAAAAGAGCAAGCATCCACTGGACACGCGGCCGTGAGCGCGGCTTTTTTTTGCGTGACGCGCGGGCAATCGTGCTACGGTAAATTCTGATGATTTTGGATATGTTGAAGTTCACTGCTGCGAGCAACAGTGAGAATCACTCCCTTGTGGAGCTCCTGCCGTGAAAATTCTCAGCGCCGATGAAATGCGGGAAGTGGACCGGCTGACGTCGACGCGCTACGGGATTCCCGGTCTCACGTTGATGGAAAACGCGGGCGCGAGCGTGGCGGGATTTATCGCGCAGCGCTGGCCGAGCTTCGCGCAGCGGCGCATCGTGGTTTTGTGTGGCAAAGGGAATAATGGCGGCGACGGATTTGTGGTCGCGCGGCATTTGCGGGAATTGGGCGCGCAGCCGGAATTGTATTTATTCGCGGCACCCGAGGAAATGCAGGGCGACGCGGCGACGAGCCGCAAACGTTGGCAGGAAGCTTCGGGCGCGCTGCCGTTGGTACGCAATTCGAGCGATTTGCAGAATATCAAGCCAATCTTGGAATCCGCGGACATCATCGTAGATGCGCTGCTTGGCACCGGCACACGCGGCGCGGTGGAAGGACTTCTCGCGGAAGCGATCGAAGCCGTGAATAAGCGCCGCGGGCCGGTGCGCTCGGCGGTGGTTGCGGTGGACATTCCATCGGGCCTCGTCGCAGACACGGGCGAAGCAATGGGCGCATGCATCAAGGCGACTTTTACGATCACCTTTACCGCGCCGAAGGCTGGCATGATTTTGGGCACGGCCGCCGATCACACGGGGCAAGTGGTGGTGCGCGATATCGGCTCGCCGCCGGAGTTGATTGCTGAAGTGGGCAAGAGCCAGGTTCGCTGGATTGATTGGCGCGAAGTGAGCGTCTTCGCGCTGCCGCGCCGCGCGGATGCGAATAAAGGAAATTACGGCCATGCGCTGATCGCGGCAGGGTCTGTTGGCAAAAGTGGGGCGGCGGTGCTTGCCTCCTGGGCGGCTTTGCGAGTGGGCGCCGGACTTGTAACGGTGGCAACGCCCGAGCCGGTGTTGCCGATCGTCGCGGCGCATACACCGGAAATTATGACCGAGCCGCTTCCCGCGACGGATGCGGGAAGCATTTCGATGCGCAGTTTTGAGTACGAGCGCTTCGAAAAATTGCTGAAAGGGAAGCGCGCGCTGGCGATTGGACCGGGTCTAGGTACGCACGATGAAACCCAACAATTTGTACGGAACGTGGTGGGGACGCGGACGGTTCCGACGATTTTGGATGCTGACGGATTGAATGCGTTTGCAGGCCGCGCGCAAGAGTTGAGGAATGGGAGCGGCCCGCTGGCTTTGACGCCGCATCCGGGAGAAATGGCGCGATTGCTGAGTTGCGGAATTCCGGACGTGCAGGCGCAGCGGCTAGAAGTTGCGCGAAAGTCGGCGGCGGACTGGGGC
>Ga0210394_10003297_pt1 | contig 20531 bp, 21 predicted proteins | sample IncBWC12MmetaG_FD_160121 | JGI IMG/M metagenome (GOLD analysis project Ga0210394, IMG submission 160121) | Forest soil microbial communities from Barre Woods Harvard Forest LTER site, Petersham, Massachusetts, United States - Inc-BW-C-12-M | ecosystem: Environmental > Terrestrial > Soil >...
CTCGCCCGTCCTTCCGTGGTAAAAAAAAATACTGCATCGCGTGATGTGTTCCGGCTCGTAACCGGGCAAAGTGCGCGGACGCTAGACGACGTATTTGAATTCAGAAAGGAATCCCATATGACTGAGACTCAACTCGAAAAAGTGCTATACACCGCGAAAGCTCACACCACGGGTGGCCGCGACGGCGGCGCCTCTCGCACCGACGATGGCCGCCTGGACGTTAAGCTCTCGGTTCCTGGGAAGCCGGGCACCGGCACTAATCCGGAGCAGCTGTTCGCCGCTGGCTGGTCGGCCTGTTTCATCAGTGCGATGGGGATTGCGGCCAGCAAGATGAAGGTCACTCTCCCGGCTGACACAGCCATCGACGCCGAAGTGGATTTGTGCCTAACCGGGGTCGATTTCTTCCTCCGAGCTCGCCTGAACGTCAGCCTACCGGGTTTGGAGCGCAAAGTCGCCCAGGCGCTGGCGGACGCCGCGCACCAGACGTGTCCCTATTCCAAAGCTACGCGCGGCAACATCGAAGTCGCGCTGAACGTGTTGGTCGATACGGAGAAAGAAAGCAAGGAGATTCGCAAAGCGGCAGTGAACTGAAGCGCGCCCGGAACAGAGGAGTGGGGCGCATGCGAGCGAATTCTGATTTGGAAGGAGATTAGCTATGAAGCGAGCGAAATTGAATGGGATTTCACGGCGGTGAATACAAGTCCGAAAGCGCAAATGTCAACGCCCGAGAGCTCTCGGCCGGCTAGCGCCGAGCAGCGGCTGATCGAGCTTGGCATCAAGCTCCCGGCGCCGCCTGAGCCGTTCGGCATCTATGCGGAAGCGGTGCAGACGGGCAATCTGCTTTTTCTGAGCGGGATGCTTCCTACGGACGGACACGGGGCGAAATTCGTTGGGCGCGTCGGAGCAGAGCTCGATGTGGAAGCTGGGCGCATGGCTGCCCGCCTCGCGGCGCTCAACGTCCTCGCTGTCGCGCGGCAGCATTTGGGATCGCTCGACAGAGTGACGCGGGTCGTACGGCTCGGCGTGTCGGTGGCCACTTCGGGAGATGTCCGCGATCAACCGAAAGTCGCTGACGCCGCTTCGGAGTTGCTGCAAGAGATCTTTGGAAAAGACAAAAATCCTTGCCGCTTGGTGTACGGAGTCGCAAGCCTTCCGCTCGGCGTCCCGGTCGAGCTGGAAGCTATTTTCGAAATTGGGGATTAGAGGAGCGGTCGGCAAATAATTTCCAACACTTAGGTCGAGAATTCAAAGGAGGCCTTATGGCAACTACCAGAGTCGCACTCGCACCAATGAAGGCAGCGCAGATTCCCAAGGCAGGAGCCGATTTCGAGATCGTCGAGCGCGAGATTCCCAACCCGGCTGCAGGAGAAGTGCGCATTAAGGTGCAAGCCTGCGGCGTTTGCCACAGCGACGTGTTCACGAAAGAAGGCCTCTGGCCAGGAATTCAATACCCGCGGGTTCCTGGGCACGAGGTTGCAGGCATCATTGATGGACTGGGTGCCGAAGTCACCGGATGGAAGAAGGGGCAGCGCGTCGGTGTCGGCTGGTATGGTGGGCGGGACAACACGTGTCCCGAATGCCGTCGTGGACACTTTCTTTACTGCCGCAACCTCAAAGTTGCAGGCATCAGCTACGACGGAGGATATCAGCAATTCATGCTAGCCCCCGTCGAAGCACTGGCGGCGATACCGGATACACTTAGCGATGCCGAAGCGGGCCCGCTGCTGTGCGCAGGAGTCACTACCTTTAACGGTTTGCGGCACAGCGGCGCAATGCCTGGCGACCTTGTTGCGGTGCTGGGTATCGGCGGTCTAGGTCACCTCGGAATTCAATTCGCCAACAAGTTTGGCTATAGGGTCGCGGCTCTCGGACGTGGAACCGAAAACGCCGCGCTCGCAAAGAAACTCGGCGCGAGCGTGTACATCGACTCCAAAGCAACGAACGCAGCAGAGGCGCTGCAAAAACTGGGCGGCGCACAGGCAATTCTGGCGACAGCGCCCAACTCAAAAGCTATGTCCGAGTTGATCGATGGCCTGGCTCCGACTGGTAGGTTCGTCGTCGTAGGCATATCACCTGACCCGATTGCAGTCACACCGCTACAGCTCATCAGCGGCGAGCGCGCCATCCAAGGCTCCGCGGTGGGGACACCAACGGATTCCGAGGAGACAATGAGCTTCGCCGAATTGACCGGCGTGCGTCCCATGATCGAAACCTATCCACTCGAAAAAGCGGCTGAAGCTTACGCGCGCATGATGAGCGGCAAGGCGCAGTTCCGCGTCGTTCTAACGATGTGAAGGCGGCAGACGCACCATCACCATCCTGACTTAATTCAAAAGAGGAAAGAATAGACGACAACTTAGTGAAGTCAAGCTTCTCAGCCATTACAAATGCATCAACTGCGCCCATTTGAAGGAGACAACGTATGAAACAGATCGCTTTCTTGCTAGTTGCAGTCGCAACGGTGGCCGCCGTTGTCGCTTCCATGATTCCCGCATCCGGACAGGCCGTTGGACAGGCCGCACCGGTCTTCGTGACCAAAATGCCCGCCGGCTACCGCGACTGGACGGTGATCTCCGTGGCCCACGAAGCCGGCGACATCAACAGTTTGGGCGCCAAGTTGGGCAACGATGTAGCAATCAAGGCCTACCGGGAAGGGAAGTTTCCCTTCCCGGACGGCACAATCATTGCCGCCGTGCACTGGAGTTACTCCCCGTCGGACGAAAACAACAACGTCTTCGGCCGCGTCCAATCTTTCGTTCCCGGGCCTGCCACGAATGTTCAATTTATGATCAAGGACTCCAAAACGTACGCCGCGACGGGCGGCTGGGGCTTCGGCCACTTCAACAAAGACGGCACGCTTGGCAACGATGTTTTGATGAAAACCTGCTTCCCCTGCCACGCGAAAGCTTCTCGCGACCTTGTCTTTACCGGTTACGCACCTTAGGAGGTCACGACCATGAGGCGACATTCGTTTAGCGAAGATTCGGCGCGTCGCACACTTGGCGTGGCCGGCATCGTGGGATTTGTCGCACTTGTTTTATGTTCTGACGCGAATGTGCTCACGAGGTTTCACGTCATGAATATTGCTAAAGCGGAACCGCGCGGAATTCGCTCTTCACTCAGCGACGAAGGCGCGATGCCTGACTTGGACGGCGCCATCGGCTGGCTAAATTCAGTTCCCTTGAGCCGCAAGTCGCTTCGCGGAAAGATTGTGCTGGTTAATTTCTGGACTTTCACCTGCATCAACTCCATTCGACCGTTGCCATACGTGAGGAATTGGGCGGCAAAATATGACGATGCAGGCTTTGTAGTGATCGGTGTGCACACGCCGGAGTTTTCGTTCGAGCACGAACCGATGAACGTAGAAAATGCCGTGCGTAATTTGAACGTTAGTTTTCCGGTCGCCATCGACAGCGAGTCCAGGATCTGGCAATCGTTTAATAACCAATATTGGCCCGCCCAGTATCTCGTCGATGCGAAAGGGCGAATTCGGTACCACCACTTTGGCGAAGGCGATTATGGCGACATCGAGCGGGTCATCCAGGAACTCCTGAAGGAAAACGGAGCAACTGGCCTCGCTTCTGACACGACTAGCGTATCCGCTGTTGGAATCGAGGCCGCCCCTGACTGGACGGATGGGCGATCTCCCGAAACCTATATCGGATATCGCCAGGCCCAGAATTTCGCCTCGCCCGAAAGAGTGCATGGAGATTCAATCCAGGCATTCAGCGCGCCCGCGAAACCCTCGTTAAACCATTGGGGATTGAGCGGGTCGTGGAACGTCAATGCCGAGAGCGCCGTGCTCCAGGCCGTGCCTGGAAAGATCGTGTTCCGGTTCCACAGCCGCGACCTGCACTTGGTGCTAGCTCCTGCAAAGGACGCCAAGCCAGTACGCTTTATCGTGAGATTGAATGGCGCCGCTCCGGGCGAAAATTGCGGCGTTGACACTGCCCCGGACGGCTCCGGCGAAATTCGGGAGCCTCGGCTCTATCAGCTCATCCGGCAAAAAGGTCCAATCGTAGACCGAACCTTCGAAATCGAATTCCTCGATCCTGGCGTTCGGGCCCTTGACTTTACTTTTGGCTAGGCATGAAATTGGCGGCAACTCTGCTCGATCCGAAAGGAGACAAAGAGATGGCACAACCCAAGGCAGCCATGAGCACCAACGCAGTGAACGCATCGAACACAGCTATGACCTCATCCACCAGCGTGTACAGCACCCCCGGGTTTTGGGAACGCTTGTGGCGCTCGGCCGGCATCCAGTCCCTTGGGCTCTTCATCATCGGGTACGTCATCTACGGCTATCAGCCGCACGTCGGCGCGTCGTCCGACGCACTCGCCGCGTTTTACGACGGTGATCGCGCGCGTATCCTGATCGCCGCCGTGTTCTTCGGCCTGTCGATCCTCAACCTCCTGTGGTTCGCTGCGGCGCTCAGAACGACCTTGGCGGACGCGGGGCAAGACGGTTGGGGTGCGGCGGCTACCACCGCCAGCGCAGCGGTAGGAGTGCTGTTCCTCCTGCTTATCACGGTGAGCGCAGCCCTCGCGTACTCGATCGCCGGCTCCGGAAACAGCACGGTCACATCGGGCCTGAACGACTTCGCCTGGTCCTGCGTCGTGTTGAGCTCGTTCCCTCGCGCGATGCTGATCATGTCCGCAGCGTTCGGGCTCTGGCGGGCCGGGCTGATCTCGAACGCGCTATTCGCGGCGGGCGTCGCAGCCGTCGTGCTCGCCTTGCTGGGTGGCACCACATGGCTGAGCAGTGGATTCTGGGCACCGGACGGCGTTTATTCGCGCTTCGTCTCGCCCGCCATCGGCTTGGTGTGGGGCATGGTCGTGAGCGGGGTTCTCTTGGCCCGAAGTCCTGCTACACGTTCTGGATGGTGAGGCCGACGCTGGACCGCGATCAAGCTAGTTAGCGGAGCCGGAGACGTGGGCCTGGGAACATTCCTGGTACCCAGAATCGGGCAAGAGGAGGCACCGTTCGGAGCAACGTGCCGGAAAGCCGACATCATCGCGTGCTGTTCAAATAGTCTAGAAAATCGTCTGGCTGCGGTTCGTCACGCGAGTATCAATTTCGGAGGAAAGAACATGGTAAATCCGATTGTGGTCACCGGCGCGGCGGGCCGCGTCGGCGCGGTGGGGCGCACGGTCACCGAACTGCTGTTGAAGCAAGGTAAAGCGGTGCGTGCGATGGTGCGAAATGAAGACGAACGCGCGCAAGCGTTGCGCGACATGGGTGCGGAGGTCGTGGTCGGCAATCTGCTCGATCTCGATTCGATGCATAGGGTAATTGCCGGCTGCGAGACGATGTACTTCGGCATGTCGATTTCGGATGCCTACCTGGCCGCGACGGTCAATGTGGCGGCGGTGGCGAAGCATCACGGCGTGAAGGCGTTCATCAATATGTCGCAGATGACGGTCTCACAGATGAGCATTACCGAAACTACTCCGAGCCCGCAGCACAAGCTGCAGTGGCTTTCAGAGCAGGCGCTGAACTGGTCTGGTCTGCCGGTCGTGCACGTGCGGCCGACAGTGTTTCTCGAAGGCTTTTTCCTGACTCTCACTCCGGATTCGGTCAGGCAATCAAATCAGATCAGATTACCGTTCGGCGAGGGCAAGACTTCGCCGGTCGCAGCGGAAGACGTTGCACGTGTGGTTGCCACGCTGCTCGAAAACCCGCAGTCGCACATCGGCAAGATCTATCACCTGACTGGTCCGCAGTCCGAGAACATGCATTTCTTTGCACAGGAGTATTCGAAGGCGCTGGGCCGCACAATCACCTTTCAGGACATTCCGGTCGAGCCGTGGCGGGACACGCTGCTCGAGCGCGGCTTGCCGGTTCACGTCGTGAACCACCTCACGGCGATGGCCGATCTGCACCGTGCGGGGCGCTTCGACCGGATGTCGGACGACGTGCTCACGCTGACAGGGCAAGGGCCGCTGAGCGTGCAGGAAGTCGTCAGGATGAATGCGACTACATTCACCGCGTCGGCAAGAGCGGCCTGAGTGTCTGCGACCAAATGAGGAAAGAGACGGAACGCTTTGCTATCCCTAGCGACATCTCCTCCGTTCTAGAGACAAGGAAGCACTCAGCGCGCCGTCGACGCTGGCCCGCGATCGAGCTATTAAGCGGAGCCGTAGATGTGGGCGGGGGAACATGCCTAGTCCTCAGAATCGGGCAACGCGAAGCACCAGGACGACGGAAGATCCACCTTCTCGAGCGGCATGCCTCGAGGCGAAAGTAGTATGATCCGATCTATCCAACGAGTTTGACATAGGTACGATTGAAACCTGGACGCACTTCAGGGCCGATCGGCGTAACGTCAGCAAGTATTTTCCAGAACGTAGGTCGAGAATCCACAGGAGGCATTATGGCGACTACAAGATTTGCTATAGCACCAATGAAGGCAGTGCAGGTTCCTAAGCCGGGAGCCGATTTCGAGATCGTCGAGCGCGAGATTCCAAAGCCCGGCGCAGGGCAGGTGCTCATCAAAGTACAGGCCTGTGGCATTTGTCACAGCGACGTCTTCACGAAAGAAGGCCAGTGGCCCGGAATTCAATATCCGCGGGTTCCCGGACACGAAGTTGTGGGCATCGTCGAGGAACTGGGTACCGGTGTTTCCGAATGGAACCAGGGACAGCGTGTCGGCGTTGGCTGGCACGGCGGCCACGACGGCACGTGTCGCGCTTGCCGGCACGGAGATTTTCGCAATTGCGAAAACCTGAAAGTTCCAGGCATCAGCTATGACGGCGGATACCAGCAATACATGGTCGCTCCCACGGAGGCGGTGGTGGCGATACCCGAAAGTCTAAGCGATGTTGAGGCGGCACCGCTCCTCTGCGCGGGAATCACCACGTACAACGCGTTGCGGCATAGCGGTGCGCTTCCAGGCGACCTTGTTGCAGTGCAAGGTATCGGCGGTCTGGGGCACCTCGGAATTCAGTTCGCGAACAAGTTGGGCTATAACGTCGCGGCGATCGGGCGCGGGTCCGAAAACACGGCGCTCGCAAAGAAACTCGGAGCGAACGTCTATATCGATAGCAAATCCACGAATGCGGCAGAGGCCTTGCAAAAACTGGGTGGCGCACAGGCAATTCTAGCCACAGCTCCAAACTCCAAAGCGATGACCGCGCTATTCGACGGCTTGGCCCCGAACGGCAAGCTCATAGTAGTCGGAGTGGCGCCTGGTCCTATTGAGGTCACACCGGTACAACTAGTTACCGGAAGCCGAGCTATTCAAGGCTGGGCCTCGGGAACATCAGCGGATGAGGAAGACACACTGCGCTTCGCTGAACTCAGCGGAGTACGCCCCATGATTGAAACCTATCCGCTCGAAAAAGCGGGCGAAGCTTACGCGCGAATGCTGAGCGGCAGTGCGCAGTTCCGGGTCGTTCTGAAAATGTGACGTTACCCAACGTAGTCCAACGACGCTCATCCAACCGGTGAGGAATTTCAAATGCGACCTGACATCGTCCCAGGGGCTACATTTCCCGATTACGAGCTTTCCGACCACACCGCGAAACGCCGGAAGCTCTCCGAACTGCAAGGAGCACATCCCTTGGTGCTCGTTCTCAGCCGCGGAGGTTACTGCCCGAAGGACCGCCGGCAGGCTGAAGGGCTGGTCCAACTCCATCGCGAACTCGAAGTTGCCTATTGCCGGCTCGTCACCATCAGCACCGACAATATCACCGAGACGAGTGAATACCGCACCGGAGTCGGCGCCCACTGGCCTTTTCTCTGCGACCCTGCGCGCATCGTCCAAAAGGATCTGGACATCGCCGAATACACCGATCCCGCCCACAATCCTATGATCCCTCACGTGATCGTTCTCGAGCCCAGTCTCGTCATTCACAAGACTTACAACGGCTACTGGTTCTGGGGCCGGCCTACGCTGGAAGATCTCCGCCAGGACCTGCGTGCCGTCACGAAGAAATGCCGGCCTGACTGGGACATCACAACGCCCGAACTCAAAGCGGCTTGGCAGCAAGGCCGCAAGGAACTCTTCTATCCGTACGGCAAAACGTACGTTCAAACTCTCGGCGAACAGGACTAGGCGCGGCAGGTTGCCGGCTGGGAAGGATTCAACCCTACCTGGACTTTCCCTATTGGACTAGGTGTGCGCGCCTGACAGGTTCAGCAAAGGAAACCGAGAAGACCCAAATTTCCCCAATAGTGGTATTCCAGTTCCCGCCTAGAGTGGTAGCCAAAAACCCTTCCATTTCGTGATGCGTTCTTCTCTGGACTCGGGCAAAGTGCCGCGCAGTGGGGCAACGAATTCTGTAAGCCTCGCGCCCAATTTCGGGGATAGATGAGGAGGCAAGACCTTGGCGACAAAATCGAATACTTTGGTGAACGCCGGCAGCGCCCCGGTGGCTCACTCTGCGCAACTCTGCGAGGCGCAACTTGTCGCGGCGGCAAGGGAAGGGCATCAAGCCGCATTCGGGGAACTCTACGCGCGCCACACCCAGAGAATCTTCCGCGCAACCCTTCGCATCACGCGAAATCGCGAAGACGCGGAAGATGCGCTGCAGGACACCTTCTTGAGCGCAATGGTCCACCTGGGGAACTTCGACGGCAGGTCAACCTTCTCCACCTGGATTACGCGAATCGCCATCAATTCCGCGCTGATGAAGCTGCGCAAGATTCGCGCGTGCCCCGAAATCTCGAGGGATGAGCCGGTCGAGGCACGGAGCGACTCTGCGCCATACGATCCCGTCGACCCCCATCCCGACCCCGAACAACAATTTGCGCAGCGGCAGCGAGAGCGGATCCTGACGGGAGCGGTCCGAAAATTGCGGCCGGCGCTGCGTCAAGTGATTGAAATGCGGCGGCGGCGCGAATTTTCCGTCAAGGAAACGGCGCGAGCGCTGCGCATCTCCATTCCGGCGACCAAAAGCCGCCTCTATCACGCCCAGGTCGCGTTGCGCGAGATGCCCAGTTTGCGGGCCATCGGTCGGCGCCGGGTGCGCCGGGCCGCGTGAGGACTTGCACGCTGGAAGTGATCGGCGGCCGAGCAATTCGCACTACGAACGCAAAATTTGCAAAGGAGACAAACGTAATGGGAAAGAATGGGGCGACAAGTTTGAAAATTTCGGTGAAGGGCGCTGTGGAGCCCATGGGCGATCTCAGCCGCGACGGCGCGGCTGAGATCGCGAATAGTCTGCGGCCCTTGCTCGCGGACGTTTTCGCGCTTTATGTGAAGACAAAGAATTTTCATTGGCACATGAGCGGGGTCCATTTCCGCGACTACCATCTGCTGCTCGATGAGCAGGCCGAGCAGGTCTTCGCGATGACGGATGACATCGCTGAGCGGGCGCGCAAGATCGGGCAAACCACGCTGCGCTCCATTGGCGACATCGCCCGGCACCAGCGGCTGAAAGACAACGACAATGAATCGCTCAGCCCGAAAGAGATGCTGGCGGACTTGTGCGTGAACAATCGCGAACTGACCCGGTTCCTCCGTTTGACGCACGAGGTCTGCGAAGAGAACAACGACGTGGCCACGGCCAGCCTGATTGAGAACTGGATCGACGAAACTGAACGGCGCACCTGGTTCCTGTCGGAAATTGTGAGTGCGCTCTGATTGTTGGGTCTATATCCTTCCGCACCGATTCACAAAGAGGGGCACATCATAGAAGGCAAATGAGAAAAGTCATTTCGGCATACCAAGGTGAGCGTTAGGTCGACGAAATAAAAAGGGGAGGATCAAATGCCAACAATTACGACGAAAGATGGAACGCAGATTTTCTACAAAGATTGGGGTAAGGGGCAGCCGATCGTCTTTTCGCACGGCTGGCCTCTGACCGCGGATGACTGGGACGGCCAGATGCTCCACTTCGGGCAGCTTGGCTATCGCGTGATCGCTCACGACCGGCGAGGTCATGGGCGTTCCAGCCAGACGTGGGATGGCAACGAGATGAACACTTATGCGGACGATCTGGCGCAGCTGTTCGAGAAGCTCGATCTCAACGACGCCATCATGGTTGGGCACTCCACCGGCGGCGGTGAGGTCGCGAGGTATCTGGGCCGTTATGGCAGCAAACGAGTTGCCAAGGCCGCGCTAATCAGCGCGGTGCCGCCCCTCATGCTGAAAACCGAAAAGAATCCTACCGGCCAGCCCATCGAGGCCTTCGACGCGCTTCGCACAGCACTCGCGGCCAACCGGGCGCAGTTCTACAAGGACATTACGTTTCCGTTCTACGGCTATAACCGGCCCGGCGCAAAGATTTCCCCAGGCATCCAGGAACACTGGTGGCTGCAGGGGATGTTGGGATCGGTCAAGGCGCACTACGACTGCATCAAGGCTTTCTCGGAAACGGACTTCACCGAAGACCTGAAGAGGATCGATATCCCCGTGCTGGTGATGCACGGTGACGACGACCAGATCGTACCGATCGTTGCCGCAGGTCCCTTGTCGGCGAAAATCCTGAAGAAGGCGACCTTGAAGGTTTACCCCGGCTTTCCCCACGGCATGCCCGCGACCAACGCAGACACGATAAACGCGGACCTTCTCACGTTCTTCCGGGCGCAGCGCTCAGCGTCGGCCTGACTGAAGCGAATGTTGTCGAATCTTGGGGCAATTTCAAACCCAAGAGATCAACGATTCTGGCAACGGGAAAGATGAACCGTCCGAACCGCGCCAACTGGTAGTCGAGCTGAAATCTCGAAGCTCCAGGAAGCGGCGGTTACCCATCGAAAAGGAGAACGGCAATGTCAGCAGCAGCCTCAACGGCAACGCCCGCCAGCGCAGCAACAATCAAGGAGCACGAATTACAGCAAGTGGACCGAGCCAACAAGACAGGCTTGCAGCCCGTTGTGTTTATCCACGGACTGTGGCTACTGCCAAGCAGTTGGGACCGCTGGGCAGCCCTATTCGAAAAGGCCGGATTCACAGCGCTCACGCCTGGGTGGCCTGACGATCCCGACACCGTCGCGGAGGCGAACGCCCATCCCGAAGTTTTCGCGCACAAGACGATTGGTCAGGTCGCGGACCACTTCGAACAGATCATCCGGGCGTTGAGAATCAAGCCGGCTATCATCGGCCACTCGTTCGGCGGCCTGCTCGCGCAGATTCTGGCCGGGCGCGGAGTGGCAATGGTGACTGTCGCTATCGATCCGGCTCCTTTTCGCGGGGTGCTTCCGCTCCCGATCTCGTCATTGAAGTCGGCGTGGCCGGTCCTTGGCAACCCGGCGAACCGTAACCGCGCAGTCCCTCTGACCTTCGAGCAGTTTCGCTTCGGTTTCGCTAACGCTGTCAGCGAAGAGGAGGCCCAGGAGCTCTATGAGGACTTTGCTGTACCAGCGTCGGGCGCGCCCCTGTTCCAGGCTTCAACGGCCAACCTCAATCCGTGGACCGAGGCAAAGGTCGATACAGGGAACCCAGAACGTGGCCCCTTGTTGGTCATTTCGGGAGAGAAGGACAACACCGTTCCTCCGGTGATCGCAAACGCGTCCTTCGAGCGCCAACTGCGAAACAGCAGCGCGACAGAGATCGTCGAGATCGCCAATCGCGGACACGCGCTTACGGTCGACAGCGGCTGGCGAGAAGTTGCCGACACCGCGCTCAAATTCATCCAGCGCTTCGTCTAGTGAATCGGCACGGAGCACGAGCCAAGGCGTTTTGACAGGAGATGCCGTGAAAAACGAGCGCAAATTCATGAAAACCGCCAGTCTTTTCGTGCTCCTTTTTGCGGCATCGTTTCCGGCAACGGCGGCAGCCGATGCCGGGGCGAACGTCATTGCGTCGCACACGGTTGCGCGTTCGTCGTGCGCCGGATGTCATTCGCGTTCAGAGGAGTAGGGTTACGCGGATGTTGAAGCGGCTCATCTTTGGCGCGCTGGTGGGTTCTAAAGCACGGAGCCGACCGGCTCTGAATTATCCCCGATCGTGGGCATCGTCCTTCGGAGCTTGCGAAATATGATCTGCCTATTTTATTCGCTTCCTTTCGTCGACCTCAACGCGCTGTCTCAGGACGGCGCCGCCGCATCTGCCGCGAGTCGCTTTGAAGAGTACGCACCGGAGAGTCAAGGAGCGGCGCTTTCGTCCTGTCTGCCGGAAGGAGAAAAAGTCGCTGAGGGCGTAACGTCCGTCCATACGCGCATATCTGCTGCTTCACGATAGAAGAGGTCAGGATAAATGAAAGCGGTGCGAGTTTTTCAATACGGGTCTCTGGATGTACTTCAGTGCACCGACATACCGCGCCCTGAGCCGGGAGTTTCAGAAGGAGCTCCATATGAGTGCACAGTCGAAACCGATGCCAAGCCTCGTTCCGCCTTTCACAAGAGAAACGGCAATCTTGAAGATTCGAGCGGTCGAGGACAACTGGAACTCGCGCGATCCGGAGAGAGTTGCGCGCGGGTACAGCCTTGGCTGTTTCTGGCGCAACCGCATGGAGTTTCTGCACGGTCGCCCCGAAGTCATCGCGTTTCTCACCCGGAAGTGGGCGGCGGAACTGGACTACCGCCTCATCAAAGAGCTCTGGTCATTCGGCGGCAGCAGGATCGCTGTCCGCTTCGCCTACGAGTCGCACGACGCTTCCGGCCAATGGTATCGATCTTATGGCAATGAGAATTGGGAGTTCGATGACGCAGGACTCTCCAGAGTCCGCCACGCCAGCATCAATGATCTTGCCATCCGCGACGAAGATCGTCTTTTCCGTTGGCCCTTGGGTCGTCGGCCCGATGATCAACCGGGATTGAGCGATCTGGGCCTCTAAGTCAAACTCGACGGAAGGTGAAATCGTGGGGATCCGGAAAGCATTGACGTTTCTGGCGGGCATCCTCGGCTTGGTATTCGTTGGTATTCAGTTCGTCCGTCCAAGGTTGACGAACCCGCCAGTCACTGCGGACCTCGATGCCGCCGCCGAGGTGAAACAGATCCTCAAGGCTTCCTGCTACGACTGCCACTCCAACGAAACCAAACTGCTGTGGTTCGACCGCATCGTTCCCGCGTATTGGATCGCGTCACGCGACGTGAAACTGGGGCGCGCGCGACTGAACTTTTCGGAGATCGGCAAACTGCCGGTAGCGCAGCAGAAAGCCGTTCTTTTCGAGTCGGTGAGCCAGATCGAACTCGGGGCGATGCCCCTGCCGGCGTACCGGCGGTTGCATCCTGAATCCGCGATCAAGCAGGAGCAGCTCGGGATACTGAAGTCGTACCTCGCTCCTGCCGCGCCTCTTCAGCCATCCACGCAAGCCGAGATTGGCGCCGCGGACGCGCAATATGACACGTGGATCCAAACGAGTGGCACAACCCCCGCGGTTTCGCCCGCTCCGAACGGCATCGCGTTCCTGCCGGATTACAAAAACTGGAAAGCGATCAGTAGCACAGAGCGTTTTGACAATCACACCATGAGGCAAATCCTGGGTAACGAAATCGCCGTTCAAGCGATCGCGGAAAACCACATTAACCCGTGGCCCGACGGCGCCGCATTCGCGAAGGTGGCGTGGTGGCAACAGGTGGACGAGAGGGGATCCGTCCGGCCGGGCGCGTTCTTCCAGGTGGAATTCATGATCCGCGACGCTCAGAAATACTCTGAAACCCTGGGTTGGGGATGGGCCCGATGGCGCGGTGCTGAACTGACTCCGTACGGAAAAGACGCGAGTTTCACGAACGAATGCGTTGGGTGTCACCGTCCACTGGCGGGTACGAATTACGTCTTTACGATGCCGATCCGAGGTCAACGATGAGAGTGCCGGTGAGCACAGTGGTTCTTCTCTACGGAGCGTTGGCCGTGTGCGCCACGGGGTGCTCAGGCGATGCGTCGAACACCAAGGCGACACTCAATCAGGGTGCCGCGCTTGTTGGGGAGCTGCCGATGAACCCGCTCTCATGGCAGGTGATTTCCTGCGGGATTGACCCTGGGAATGGAACGATGTCCACGCTCTATGGCAACGACGTCGCGATTGCGTACGCCAGAACACATGCGCAACACGACTATCCCGCCGGCTCCGCGGTTTCGCTGGTGACCTGGACACAGGCGGAGGATTCCCGCTGGTTTGGCGCGAAGATCCCGAGTCAGGTGAAATCTGTGGAGTTCGTGACGGTGAGCGCTGGAGGAAACGCAGACCCTCAGTATTCGTACGAGGCATACACCGGCAATCCTTTGAAGAAAGCGCCGTCACTGCAATATGGCGCACCGCCGGAACGGATTGCCTACTTCCTTTCGATTCGAGCGGCGGTGATGCCATAGTTGCTGTTCGATTTTGGTTCATTCGTGAGATCAACGGAACAGATTGCGGCCTAGCTGTGGCGGATCGCTGAACGACGGAGAAAGAAAGGAAAACAAAATGACGAACATTCGCACGGAGACCGATAGCCTCGGCCAAGTAGAGGTTCCTGCTGACAAGCTCTGGGGAGCGCAGACGCAGCGTTCGCTCGAACATTTCAGCATCGGCAAGGACCTAATCCCGCGGGAGATGATCGCCGCGTATGCCACCCTGAAGAAAGCCGCCGCGAACGCCAACCACGCGGGCAAAAGGCTTGATGACCAGCGCCACAAGTTGATCGTTCAAGTCTGCGACGAGATCCTCGCGGGCCAACATCAGGACATGTTTCCCCTGCACGTGTGGATGACGGGCAGCGGCACGCAATTCAACATGAACGTGAACGAGGTGATCTCCAACCGCTGCTGCCAGCTCGCCGGCACGCCGCTGGGGAGCAAGACGCCCGTTCACCCCAACGACCACGTCAATATGTCTCAGTCGTCGAACGACACATTTCCGTCGGCCATGTATATCGCGGCGGCGGTCAACGTGAAGCAGCGGCTGATTCCCGCGGTGAAAGCTCTGCGCGACGCAATCGCACAAAAGGTCGAGCAGTGGAAGGACATCGTCAAGATTGGCCGCACGCACATGCAAGACGCCACGCCGCTTACCCTCGGGCAGGAGTGGTCGGGCTACGAGGGGATGCTCGCGGACGACCTGGATCGGATCGAAGATGCGCTGAAGGGCGTCTACCGCCTCGCGCTCGGCGGCACGGCGGTGGGCACCGGCATCAACTCAGCGCCCGGTTTCGGCGAGGCGGCCGCGGCCGAAATCGCCAGGCTCACGGGCCTACCGTTCGTCAGTGCGCCGAACAAGTTTACGGTGCAGGGCGCTCACGATGCGCTCGTACAACTCTCCGGCACGCTGCGCACGCTCGCTGTCTCTCTCTACAAGATTGCCAATGATATCCGGCTCATGTCGTGCGGCCCGCGGGCCGGGTTCGCCGAGATGGAGATTCCGGAGAACGAGCCGGGATCGTCCATCATGCCGGGCAAGGTGAACCCCACGCAGGCCGAAGCGCTCACAATGATCTCGGTGCAGGTGATGGCGAACGACGTCGCGGTGGGATTCGGTGGTGCCGGCGGCTATCTGGAGATGAACGTCTACAAGCCCCTCATCATCTTCAATGTTACGCACTCGATCGCGATCCTGGCGGATGGTTGCACGAACTTCCGCAAATTCCTGGTCGAGGGGACCAAGCCCAATCTGAAGAAGATCAACGAATACGTTGAGCGTTCGCTGATGCTGGTGACGGCGCTCTCGCCGGTCATCGGCTACGACAAGGCTTCGAAGATTGCGCATTACGCGATGGACAACGACCTCACGCTCAAGGCTGCCGCGCTGAAGCTCGGCTTCGTGACGGAGGCCGAGTTCGATCGCGTTGTCGATCCGAAAAAAATGGTTAAACCGTATGTGGCGACTGTCGCCGCGTAGGCCTTCGGGCGGCATTTAGCATGAACATTGCCGAGGTTGGAGCCGGCTCGGGCGGGCCCGGGTCGGCTCCGCCTTGCCGGCGTGACGTACCTCTGGACCGGGTGGTGATCCCCGTTTTCGAGAACGTGGCTCGCAAGGAACCAGTATGACATTGGAAGAGCGCTCCAATCTGGTCCTCGCCATTGCCCGCGTTCTCTACGTCAATGGTCAGTCCACGGACCAGACTGTGGCCGCGGCAAACCGGTCCGGCGACGCTCTGGGAATACGCGCCAAACTCATGCCGCGCTGGGGAGAGCTCCAACTTCAGGCGGAAGACCGGGACACCAGAATAATCTCCACAGTGTCGGCCAATCCTGCCGGCGTCGAGATGGATCGGGTGGCTTCCACGATGGAGGCTGTGGAGAATCTCGGCGCCGGAAGGCTCGGGCCAGCCGCGGCCATGGAGACAATCAACGCGATCTCAAAGACGCCCCCGGCGCCAACATGGCTGTTTACTCTCGCCGCCGCTGCGGGTGCGGTAGCGTTAGCAGTGCTTTTCGGCGTCCAACATTTATCCTCCTCGGCACTTATATTCATGAGCGCAGGGGCCGGTGCAATCCTGCGCCGTGCCTTGGCCCGATACAGTCTAAACATCTTTCTGCAGCCGTTCGCCGCAGCCTTGCTCGCTGGCGTAATCGGAGCGCTTGCAGTTCGCTACCAGCTGAGCTCATCGCTGCGCCTGATCGCCGTTTGTCCTTGCATGGTCCTGGTGCCGGGGCCGCATGTTTTAAATGGCATGCTGGACGTCATTGAGGGCCGCATCGATCTAGGCGCCTCGCGGCTAGTCTATGCAATGCTCGTGGTTGCGGCCATCTCGACGGGCCTTCTGCTTGGACTCTCCGTCCTCCGCGTCTCCTTGCCCGTGGATCCGGCCGGTAGAGACCTGCCGCTTTGGCGCGACATGATTGCCGCTGGCGTCGCGGTTGCTTGCTATAGCGTTTTCTTCTCAGCACCGCTGCACATGATGGCTTGGCCGGTTGCGGTCGGAATGGCAGCCCACGCTTTAAGGTGGGTGGCCCTTACCGCGCTTGGGGCTAGCGCGGCGGTCGGCGCCTTCGTCGCTTGTTTCATCGTCGGACTGATCCTCACGCCTGTCTCGCGCCGATGGCACATGCCATTTGCGGCCATCGGCTTCGCCTCTGTCGTGTCGATGATCCCGGGAGTCTTCCTATTCAGGATGGCAAGCGGACTCGTGCAACTCACAAACGGATCGCTTAGGACGTGGGAACTGATGGGAGCGACGCTCGCCGACGGCTCGATCGCTCTGTACATCATTTTAGCCATGAGCTTCGGACTCATCGTTCCAAAGTTGGTCATCGATCGCCTGTGTGATCGGGAAGCGCAAGCGAAGTCGTGAGGGGTAAACGAATATGCCAACGTCCACTACAGATTCCGGCGCTGCGCACCCTTGGCCGTCCCCATCGGAAGACGCAATGGCGCTGTCGCGGCTGGAGAAGCGGCTTCCGACGTTGCTGAGCGTAATTGCCGGTATGGTCGACCTCATTGGCTTTTTGACCCTCGGCAATATTTTCACCGCGCACATAACCGGCAACCTTGTGGTGATAGCGGCGCTGGCGGTACGCGAAGGAAAAATGAACCCGGCACAGGTCCTGGCTATTCCAGTTTTCATCTTTGCGGTCGCTGTCACCTGGCTGCTTGCCAGGGTATCGGGTAGGCGCGGTCGGGCGCTGATGCAGCTGCTTCTCTTGGTTCAGTTTCTGCTGCTCACTGGCGTATTGATTTTCAGCATCATCACCAAACCCGCCGCCAATCCCCACGGGTTGATGGCGGGCATCGCCGTCATGATCGCTGTCTCGGCCATGGCGTGTCAGTTTGCCCTCTTGCGCTTGGCCCTGCCGGTCGCCCCTTCGACGGCCGTCATGACCGGCAATCTGACGAACACGGTGCTGTCGATGCTCGATTCGCTGCCTCGAAGCCAGCCCTTGATCGCGGGTGACGCCGAGCGATTGAGAGGCTCTCTCCATCTTCTCGTCGGCTTTTTCGCGGGCTGTGTTGTGGCTGCGGCAGCCGTCTCGTTGCTAGGAGAATGGGCTTGGTCATTCCCAGCCGCACTCGCCGGCGTGGCCGTCGCGTTGCGGTAGGGAGGAGTTAAATGCGGCGAAGACGAGTCTGCCTGTTCGCCCAACCGTCGCGTTTTCTATTTCTGTTGTGGTGCGGTCTTTGTGTGTTCGCATTTCCGGCCCATTGCCAGACTACGCCAGAGGAGCCGCCCCCTGGCCCGGACAGTCACGAAACGGGTCAGGGCCCGCACGGCCATCTCTTCGGAGACTGGGGCGGCGAACGGTCGCGCCTGCAGGAGCGCGGTGTGGAATTCGATCTTCAGTATGTCAGCGATTCCCTCGCGAATATTGCGGGCGAGCAGAGGGACCGATTTGCGAGTTGGAATCGCTTCCGGGGAACGGTCGACATCGATTTCGGAGAGTTGATCGGTCAGCATGGATTGTATTTCCATGCGACTGCGCTGTGGCAGGCAGGCGGCAATCTGGGAGCGTATTTGGGTCTCCTGACGAGCCCAAGTGGAATGTCCAGCGCCAATACGACTCGCCTCGATTCCTGGTGGATCGAAAAGATATGGCTGGATGAACGAATCACCGCACGCATCGGTCAGTTCGCGGGGCAGGATTTCTACGGAGCCCAGCACTACGCGGCGTCTTATATCTTCGAGCCGATGGGCTACGCGCTCGGCAATTTGTTCACGACCCTCGAGTCCTTCGATCCTCCCTCGACGCCTGCCGCGGAAATCCGGGTCGTCCCGGTCCACAACCTATATGTGAAATCGATGGTGATGGCCGCGGTCCGCTCGCCATTTTCACAAAACCCGACCGGCCTGGTTCCGCAATTCAACGGAACTCCGGTGAGTGTTTCGGAGATTGGATTCACCCCAGGCAAAACCGCCGGGTCCGTGCGAGCTTTCGACAACGTCGAGGGGCGCAAGGGATACTCCGGCCTCTATCGATTCGGCGGCTCCTACAATCCAGGAACGTTTGCGTCGCCGACGAGCGTGACACTGCGATCGGGGAATTACCTTTTGTACTGGATGGCGAGCCAAGCGGTCTGGCGAGTGGATCCGAAAGAAGCGAAGGGATTGGACGCGACGTTTGCGTACGACTGGAGTCCTCCAAGCGTCAATCGCAACAACACAATGCTCACGGCCGGGCTGCGCTTCAACGAACCGCTGCCCTTGCCCATCCACAACACGATGTCGCTCGGCTATGTGCGAAACAATTTAAGTACACAATTCCTGCCACCCGGCACGCCTGCGTGGAAGACCGAACAGGCAGTCGAGTTCAATACCTTGCTGGACGTTCTACCGATGCTCCTTCTCCAACCTGTAGTCCAGTATTTCGCGAACGTGGGAGGGGGCGTGCAGCATGCCGTCGTTTTGGGATTCAGAACAAAGGTGGAGTTCTAGAGTTGAGCGTCGATCGGTGATACAAAACGGAGGCAGAGCTTCTGTTGAGGGGACCGCTCTCACATGGACCTCACGAAGCCCGGCGTCCCGGCACTCAATCCGCATGATTTATGGCGTAGCTCTTGACGAGCATCTAGATATTGCGAAATGCTCGAAATTCTGAATTAGTCGTTCAATCAAAAGGAGGAATCAAATGGTTGAATCCAAATCCGAAGCAAACGAAAACGAAATTTCCCGCGACCGCCTGGCGGAGCTGCTGAACGAAGACCTTTGCCGCGAATATCAAGCCATCATCGCCTACGTTGTATATTCCCAGGTCCTCAGCGGCGCCCAATACATGGACATCGCAGCGCAGCTCGAAATCCACGCCAAGCAGGAGCTCGATCATGCCCTGATCCTCTCGCGGCAGATCGACTATCTCGGCAAAATGCCGGCGGTCACCCCCAAGCCCGTGCGCACATCGAAAGATCCGAAGGACATGCTGCGATACGATCTCGACAATGAAAACGAAACGATCCGTAACTACCGCGATCGCGTCTGGCAGTGCGAAGCGCTTGGCGAATACGCGATGGCGGAACAAATTCGCCAGATCCTTATGCAGGAGCAGGATCATCAAATCGATCTGGCCACGGCCCTCGGCGAAGAAGTTCCGGATCTGGGCGGCGGCCCGAAGGCGCGCTCCCTGCGCAAGCGCCGGTGATGCTTGCTGCATCGCTTTTGTGGACGAAGTGAGAAACCTTAGCGAGACGCCCGGCGCCATACCCAAGGATGTCCGGCCGTGGAACGCGGTCGTCTTCGTGTAGCGCCGGTCGCCAAACTCAAATCGCTCGAGATTCAGGATCTTACCGTGACGCGGCTTCGCGTCGCCGAAGTCACCGTGAGCGACTCGCTCGAGCTGCCGGGGAGCGACGACAATCCTAGGATCTCGACATAACAGATGCGACCCGGCTGGAGTCGGCCTGCAAAATCATAAAGGAGGAAATCGTGTCGCGAGAATCGCGGATGCTAGCTGGAATCCTTCTCGTCGTTATTCCCACTGTAATGTTCGGAGGTTTGACGCTTCTCTCTGCTCTGACGAGAAATGTGCCGGGGTACAACGACAATCCGCTGCGGCACGATCTCTGGCGCGCCGGGCACGCGCATGCCGGCGTGTATCTCGTCTTGTCGCTGGTGATGCTGCTCTATGTCGACGGGGCGGTGCTTTCGCCCTTTTGGAAATGGCTCGCGCGGACAGGCGCGCCGATCGCGGCGATCTTGATTCCTGCGGCCTTCTTCCTGTCCGTCGTTTCTCCGACGGCGACGCAGCCTAATGGCTTGATCAATCTGGCATACGTCGGCGCGCTATTTCTCGCGGGC
>Ga0210394_10003298_pt1 | contig 20529 bp, 20 predicted proteins | sample IncBWC12MmetaG_FD_160121 | JGI IMG/M metagenome (GOLD analysis project Ga0210394, IMG submission 160121) | Forest soil microbial communities from Barre Woods Harvard Forest LTER site, Petersham, Massachusetts, United States - Inc-BW-C-12-M | ecosystem: Environmental > Terrestrial > Soil >...
GGCGAGCTCATGCGGCTCTTCCGGCGCCGCGCGAGGATGCGCCGCCGCCCCCTCGTGCTCATCTGCGATGTGAGCGGTTCGATGGAGAAATACTCGCGCCTCCTGATGATCTTCGCGCACGCGATCGCGAGGCGCGAAGACCTGGAGGCATTTGTTTTCTCCACGCGACTGACGCGAGTCACGCGTCTTCTGCGCCAGCGAGACCTCGATCGCTCGCTCGACTCTCTAAGCAAGGGCGTCCATGATTTCAGCGGGGGCACGCGCATCGGAGACGCGCTTGCTGACTTCAATCGCCATTGGGCCCGCCGCGTCCTCGGCCACGGGGCCGTCGTGATCATCGTCAGCGATGGCTGGGATCGCGGCGATCCCTCGCAACTCACCGCCGAGCTGATTCACTTGAGGCGCTCGGCGCACCGGCTCATCTGGCTGAACCCGCTCATCGGTTCGAAGGGCTATCAACCGTTGACGCGGGGCATGGCGGCTGCGTTGCCGCACTGCGATGACTTCCTCGCCGCACACAACCTGGAGGCTCTCGAGGACCTCGGCCGGCTGCTGGCCGGCCTGGGAACGCGCGCGGCCCGGAGGTAGTTACTAGAGCTGTGCGCGAGGTTCTGAACGAACTGGAGCAGTGGACACGCGATGGCGAGGACGTGGCGCTTGCCACAGTGGTCGAGACCTGGGGCTCGAGCCCCCGCCCCCTCGGATCGAAGATGGTGGTGACCCGCTCGGGCAAGATGGCCGGCTCCGTTTCCAACGGCTGCATCGAAGGCGCGGTGTTCGAAGAGGCGCAGAAGGTGCTCAAGAGCGGCACGCCAAAGATCGCGGCCTTCGGTGTGGCCGACGACGTGGCCTTCGAGGTCGGCCTCGCGTGCGGCGGCCACATCGAGGTCTTCGTGCAGCCGCTGGCGCCGGCGCACAAGCAGCTGATGGCGATGCTCGAGAGGAACGAGGCGGCGACGCTTCGAACGAACCTCGTCACCGGCGAGGTGAGCCTCTCGGCCGGCGCGCCGCCGGGGAGCGAGCTCGCGCGGCGCGACGGCGATTGGCTCATCGAACCGCTGCGCCGACCGGCTCACCTGGTCATCGTCGGTGCGATCCACATCGCCATCCCGCTTCACCGCCTGGCGAAGCTGATGGGCTATCGGGTCACTGTGGTCGACGCGCGGTCGAAGTTCGCGACCAAGGAGCGATTCCCCGAGGCCGACGAGCTGATTGTGGCCTGGCCCGATGAGGCCATGGCCAAGCTGCATTTCGACAACTCCACTTATGTGGTGATCCTCACGCACGACCCCAAGTTCGACTTGCCCGCTCTGCGTTCAGTGCTCGGCAAGGAGGTTGGCTACATCGGTGCGATCGGCAGCCGAAAGACAAATCAGAACCGTTTTAATGTCCTGCGCGCCGAGGGCTTCAGCGAAGAGCAGCTGGCTCGAGTGCATGGTCCGATCGGCCTCGACCTGGGAGGTCGCGGCGCCGAGGAGACGGCCCTAGGGATCCTCGCCGAGATCACCGCCACCCGCTTTGGCGGCAGTGGCGTCTCCATGCGAGAGGCCAAGCGCCCCACCCACGCCTGACGTTATCGCCATCGCTCGCCGCTCGCGAGTGATCGGTAGGGCAATGTAGAAGAGAACGACGAAGGCGTACAGCGCCAGGGCCAGGGTGACATTGAAGAAAGCGGTGATGGTGGCCAGAGGCCACAGGCCGAGGCCAAGCGAGAAGCCCACCCAGTCGAGAGGCACCATCCTGATGCGGTACCGCCTGGCGTAGAGATTGAACGTGCTGAAGGCAAGCGACATCGCGCTCATCGTCACGCCGTAGGCGACCGCAGCGGCCATCTGGTCGTGGCCCGCCTGCAGGTAATGGGCGAGCAGTCCGGTGGGAAAGGGAATCGCTGCGACAGTCAGGAGCAGCAGCCCGTTCAGGAAAAGAAGCACTCGATCGAATCGTCCGATCGCGTCGATGATCCCGTGGTGATTCACCCAGATCACGACGATGGTCGAGAAGCTGATGATGTAGGCCGCATAAGAGGGCCACTCTTGCAGCAGGGCACTCCCGAGCCCGCGGGGCACCTTCGGATCGACGAGGTTGAAGACGAGCACCGTGGCGGCTACGGCGAAGACTCCATCGCTGAAAGCCTCAGCTCGGGACTTTTTCACGCCGCCAACGATAAGGTCTGCTTCTCCGTTTGCCGGTTGGGCCGCTGATCGCACCCCGGCTAGGCGCCGGACTTGGCGCGCTCCCGAAATCGCTTCGCCTTCTGGCGATTGCCGCAGGACGCCATCCTGCACCAGCGGCTCGAGTGGTTGCGGGATTGGTCGTAGAAAGCCCAACGGCAGGTGGAGGAGGCGCACAGCTTGAGCCGCGTCCAGCCGTCCTCGTTCATCGCCGCGAAGACCGCCGCGACGATCCGTCCCAGAGCGCCTTCGACGCCATCCGCGTGAGCCTCGAGGCGCGCCTTGCCGTCGGGCCCGAATCGGGGGATCAGGCGGCTCGCGGAGACGGCGCCGTTCAGCGTGCCGATGTCGACGGGGTAGACGATGCCGCCCGAGTTGGCGCCGATGGCCCCGCGGATCGCTTCGCGCAAGGCGATAGCGTGCTTGAGGTCGGCTTGGTCTGCCGCCCGCGTCCTGGCCATCAAGCCTTTGGCCACCAGCCAGTCGCTCAACGTGTTGGGGTGGCCGAGCTGATCGGTTCCAGGCTCGAGGTCGGCCGTGTTCACGAACGCCTGGACCAGGCCGAGGTCTCCAGTCGCCGTGGCTCTTTCCGCCATCCCCAGATTATAACCCTCATAACCTAGACGCAAGTTATACTAACTAGCATAAGAAGTTAAGCGGTTACGAGGAGTGGCATGAACTCAGCGCTGAATGAAGATCTCGGCTGGTGGCGACTCGAGGACCGGCAGCGGGAAGCTGAAAACCGGCGCTTGGTGGCGGGGGCGCCTTCGGCCCGGATGGTGGCGGCCTTGCGGCGCCTGGCCGTCGGCCTTGTGGCCAGAGTCAATTCGGACAGAGCTTCCACCGAGCCCGTCGCGCGACCCGGGGTTGCCACCCGGCATCACGCCTAGTTTGACCTAGCCTTTCGGCGAGCCGGCCTAACCGCGCGCCAGGTGCTTCAGCACCTCCACCTGGGCGGCGTCGGGTCCTTCGCCGGCGCCCGGCACCTCGAGGATGAATGGCAGTTTCGCCAGGCGAGGCTCGTGTAGCAGGGCGCGGAAGCCCTCCTCGCCGATCTCGCCCTCGCCGATATTGGCGTGCCGGTCGCGATTCGAGCCGAGCCCGGTGACCGAGTCGTTGCAATGGATGACTTCGACATGCTGCAGCCCCACAACGCGGTCCAGCTCGTCCAGCGTCTTCGCTACCTCCGAGGCATTCCGTTCGTCGTATCCGGAGGCAAAGGCGTGGCAGGTGTCAAAGCAGACCGATGCCCGCGGGTCGTCAAGCGAGGTGAGCATCTGAGCGATCTCCTCGAACCGCGCACCGACGCAGCCGCCGAGACCTGCATTGTTCTCGATGATCAGGCGCGCCGTCTTCGGATCCGCCCGCTCCAACACGTTTTTCAAGTGCCCGATGATGTTGGGCAACCGGGCCTCGAACCCGGCACCCTTGTGCGACCCGGTGTGGAAGATCACGCCGTTTATCCCGAGGTCGTCGGCAGCCTTCAGATAGCCGGCAAGGGTGCTTTCAGACCGCTGGCGCATCGAAGGATCGTCGCCGGCGAGGTTGATCAGGTAGACCGCGTGAAAGTAAAAAGGAGGATGGCCGTGCTTGACAGCAGCCTCCTTGAACGTCGAGATGCGAACCTCATCGAGCTTCGGTGAGCCCCAAAAGCCGGGGGGCGTAGGGTGGACCTGGATCGCCTCGGCGCCCATGGCGGCGGCGCGCTCGAAGGCCAGATGGAGACCGCCCGACGAGTCGACGTGAGCACCAAGTAGGGGCACACATAAAGACTAACCGGCGCTGTCTGGCATGCTGAACAGGTGACCGTCTTCGTGATGAGCGACCTCGAGCTCCCGATTCGAGGACGTACCTATCGGGAGCCGGAGGGGCCACACAGCGTGGTCGTTCGAGGCCGCGATATCGAGTCCGCCCTCCAGCATGTGGCCTCGCGCGACGACTGCCGATCCCTCGCCGTGATCAGCCTGCCGGCTACCGTCCCCGATCTGTCGGCGCTCGCGGGCCGGCGCCTTCTCCTGGTTGATGGAGACAACGCCCGCCTGCGCGACTTCGCTGAGCTCGCTCTCAGGGCGGACGTCGAGGTCGAGTGGATCAGATCAGCCCGGCCTCCTTTCGAGCGCCTGGCCGCCGCGCTGCTTCCCATCGGCGCCATCGTCCTTGCGGCGGGCTCCAGCTCTCGGATGAGCGGCTCGCAAAAGCTGCTGTTGGAATTCGAAGGCAGGCCGATGGTGAGGCACGCAATCGAGTCGGCCTCCGAGGGCGGATGCCAGCAGGTCGTCGTGGTCTATTCGTCGAACGAGGTGAAGGACGCGGTTGGTGACTCGGCCGAGCTGGTCTTCAACCCGGACGCAAAAACGGGGATGGCGTCTTCGTTGAAGGTTGGACTTCGGACCCTCAGGCCCGAGATAGAGGCGGCTGCGGTCTTGCTGGGGGACCAGCCGCTCGTCGGCTCCCGGACGGTGTCGGCCCTGCTGCGGGCCTGGCGCCGGGAGGGCTCGCGCCCGGCCGTCGCTGTGTCCAAGAAGCGCAGCACCGATGACAGTGGCCCCGGCCGCCCCCCAAACCAACACTGGACACCGCCGGTGGTGCTCGCACGCGAGCTGTGGGATGACCTCAACGCCTTGGAAGGCGATGCCGGCGCGCGGCAGATCCTCGACGGCCACCCCGAGCTGCTCGATACTGTGCCGGCGCCAGGCCGCCCCGACGATATCGACACACCGGAGGACTACGCGAAGATCCTCACGCTGTTTCCCCGCCGCAAGTCCCGAAAGAGAGCCTGATCGCGCCGGGCGTCGCCCGGCATGGCGCGCGGATCAGCTACGATCAGAACAGTGCTAGCAATCGCTCTAGGAGTGCCAGCTTGAAGGATCTAAAAGCGAGCAAGTCGGGCTCAAAGCGCGCCGGCTGGCGGCGGTCGGGCCGCTACACCGACATCCTCTACCAGACCTGGGACGGCATCGCCAAGATCACCATCAACCGCCCCGAGGTCCGCAACGCCTTCAGGCCGACCACGGTTTTCGAGATGTCGCGCGCCTTCGAGGTCGCTCGCGACGACCCCAAGATCGGGGTCGTGATCCTCACCGGAGCGGGGACCGAGGCGTTCTGCTCCGGTGGCGATCAGCGGATCCGCGGGACCGACGGCTACCTCGACCCTAAAGGCACCGGCCGGCTCAATGTGCTCGACCTGCAAGTTCAGATCCGCCGGCTGCCCAAACCAGTGATAGCGATGGTCGCCGGCTACGCCATTGGAGGCGGCCACGTCCTGCACGTGGTCTGTGATCTGACCATAGCGGCGGACAACGCGCGGTTCGGCCAGACCGGCCCGCGCGTGGGCAGCTTCGATGGCGGCTACGGGGCAGGGCTCCTCGCGCGCATCGTCGGCCAGAAGAAGGCGCGGGAAATCTGGTTTTTGTGTGAGCAGTACGACGCCCAGCAGGCTTTCGACATGGGCCTCGTCAACAAGGTGGTCCCGCTGGCGGAGCTAGAGACCGAGACCGTCAAATGGTGCCGGCGGATGCTGGACCTCAGCCCTCTGGCGCTGCGCATGCTCAAGGCCGGGCTCAATGCGGCCGATGACGGCCTCGCGGGAATTCAGCAGCTCGCCGGCGATGCAACGTTGCTCTATTACATGAGCGAAGAAGCGCAGGAAGGAAGGGACGCGTACGTGCAGAAGCGAAAGCCCGATTTCACGCGGTTTCCGAAGCGACCATGACGACGACAGAGGTGATCCCCAGCGCGGCGAGGGTCTGGTGGCTCGCACTTCGGCCGTCGACCCTGGCGGCTGCGGTCGCCCCGGTGCTAGCCGGCACGGCCGTGGCAGTGCACGAAAGCGGGGCACGACCACTGGCAGGACTCGCCGCGCTCGTCATCGCGCTTGCCTTGCAGATAGGTGTCAACCTATCGAACGACTACTCCGATTTCGTCCGCGGCGCCGACACGCCGGAGCGGATCGGGCCCTTACGTGCCTCGGCATCTGGACTTGTCGCGCCTGAACGTGTGAAGTGGGCCGCGGTCGCCGCGTTTGCCGTGGCGGGGCTGGCTGGACTCGCGCTGAGCCTGGCCACCGATTGGCGTTTGATCTTCGTCGGCGCCGCCTGCCTGCTTGCCGCCTGGCTGTACACAGGCGGACCAAGGCCCTATGGCTACATGGGGCTGGGAGAGCTTTTCGTATTCATATTCTTCGGGCTGGTCGCTACGGTCGGCACTGCATACGTCCAGGAGTTGCGGGTCACGCCGCTCGCCGTGCTGGCCGGCTGCGGCATCGGCTTCCTGGCCACCGCGATCCTCGTTCTCAACAACCTGAGGGACATCGAAACCGATGCCGCCGCGGGCAAGCGGACACTGGCGACGCGCATCGGCCTTGGACCGACACGCATCGTCCTTCTGGTGCTCGTCTGCGGGGCCTTCGCCGTGCCCATCGTCATCCTGGCTACTCGTTTAGCCGGCGTCACGATCATGGCGATGCACTTTGGGATTCCCGTCGCCGCGGTGCCGGTGCGGACCGCGTTCGCCACCCGCAGCGGCCCCGAGCTCGTGCGCGCTTTGAAGCGGATGGCCGCGACCGAACTCGCCTATGCCCTGCTCATGACCCTCGGCCTGCTGCTGTCGTGAGGGCTTACATCACGGCGCGGAGGCCGGCGGATGTCGCACGCGACGTCGACAGCTGGCGAAAACGAGGGTGCCTGTCGTTTGTGCTTCGCCAGGTTGCTGGCGGCGGGTTGGTCGACCAGGAGCGATTGGGTGCGGCCCGATATGCGGCCGGCCTTCAGGCCGATGTGGAGCTCGAAGGCGACGGTTCAGATCTTTCCGACGCCGCCTCCAGATGAGCCAAGAGGAGGCGCGAGAATGCCTCCGGGCGCTCCTGGTGCACCGTGTGTCCAGCCCGCTGCACCAGGACGACGCGACCGCTCGGAACCGACGCCGCCAGGCGGCGTGCGGAGGCGGCGTACCCGTGGTCCAGCTGGCCGGCGACGAATGTGGAGGGCGCCTTGACGCGGTCGAGCTCGTTCCACAGCGGTCGCATCGCCCCCGCGCCCATGCCGCGCAGCGATTCGGCCAGGGCCGCCGCATGATTGTCCATTCGCACCGCTCGAACCTGGGCCAGGAAAGCTGGGCCCCGCCGTTCCAACCCTTCGAACAGCGGCAGGCTGCTCCAGTGGTTGATGAACGCTTCGAGGCCTTCTGTTTCGATGCGGTGCGCCAGCGCTTCGTCGCCTCGCCGTCTGCCTTCGCGCGCTTCCTCCTCCAGCCCTGCATGAGCGCCGATAGTGAGCAGCGACAGGAGTCGCTCTGGCCGCGCCGCCGCCACGTGCAGCGCGAGGCGGCCGCCCATGGAGTAGCCGACAAGATGAGTGCGCGCGATCCCCAGGCTGTCCCAAAGCATCTCGAGGTCTGCGGTGCACGCGTCCATGGTGTACGGGGCGCCCGGCCGGACGACGGTGGCGCCGTGGCCGCGCAGGTCGGGCAGAATCCACTGCCAACCCTCGGGCATCAAGGAGATGACCTCATGCCAGCTCCGACCGCTCTGCGTGAAGCCGTGGAGCAGAGTCACCGGCGAACCTTCGCCGATCACCTCATAGTTGAGCCGGACGTCATCGCCTTCGAGAATCACATCTAGATCCTATGGATGTAACGCAGTCGTTCGCCGCAACCTTCGTCGATGAGCTCGCCGCTCAGGGCGTCGATTTCGCATGCATCTCGCCTGGCTCGCGGTCGGCGCCTATCGCCATCGCGCTCCAGCGCCATCCCAAGATCCGGGTCTTCGTTCAGATCGATGAAAGGTCAGGCTCCTTTTTCGGGGTCGGCCTCGCCAAGGCATCGGGGAAGCCAGTCGTCCTTCTGTGCACGTCGGGGACTGCGGCTGCCGAATTTCATCCGGCGGTCGTGGAGGCCTTTCATTCCCGCACTCCGCTGATCGTCCTCACCGCCGACCGCCCACCTGAGCTTCGTGATGTCGGCGCCAACCAGTCGGTCGACCAGCAGCGTCTCTATGGGACGGCGGTTCGGTGGTTCTTTGATCCTGGAGCCCCCGTCGAATCCGCAGGTGCGCCACGACAGTGGCGCCATCTTGCGGCGCGGGCCTACGCGGAGGCCGCCGGTGGGCCTGTCCATATCAACCTGCCGTTCCGCGAGCCTCTGGTCCCGACGCCGGGCGAGCTCCCGGTCGCGCTCGGCACGCCAGGCCAGGCGATCAGCGCCGGCCGGAACGTGCCGACGCCAGGTCAGGTCACGACGCTGGCATCCGCGCTGCAGAAGTCGCAGCGGCCGCTCATCGTCGCCGGCGAGATGCGCGACGGGGACCGGCTCGCCCCGGCGCTGAGCCGGCTGGGACTGCCGGTGCTCGCGGAGCCGAGCTCGCAGCTTCGGCGTGCCGAAACGGGCGCCTCTGTCGAGTCGTATGAAGCGCTCCTGCGAGCCGGATGGTCGCTGCAGCATGGGCCCGACCTGGTGGTGAGCCTGGGCGGCACGCCCACCTCGAAGGTTCTCAGCGCGTGGCTTGCGGCCGCGTCAGCGCCGACCTTTCTGATTGACCCGGACCGCCAGTGGCGCGACCCCGATCAGGTCGCCAGCCATGTACTGGCGTGCGATCCGCAAGCCCTGCTCGAGGCGCTCCCGCCGATGGATCGAAATGCTTGGCGAGACGAGTGGATGTCCGCCGGAAAGCGCGCCACGGCCGCGATCGCGGCGACTTTTGTTTCAACGCCCTTGCACGAAGGGCACATCGTCCGGGCGTTGGCGGCGCGCCTGCCTGACAACGGGCAGGTATTCGTCGGTTCCAGCATGCCGATTCGCGCAGTCGACAGCTTCTGGCCTTACGCGAAGACCCTGCAGCGGTTCTACGGCAACCGCGGCGCCAGCGGGATCGACGGACTCGTCTCATCGGGCATCGGTTTGGCAGCGGGGCGAAACAACGTGCCCACGGCGCTGCTGCTGGGTGACCTGTCCCTCTATCACGACATGAATGGCCTCTGGGCGCTGCGGCGCCACGGGCTCCGGGCCACCATCGTGGTCTGCGACAACAACGGCGGCGGTGTTTTCAATTTCCTTCCGCAGGCCCAGCACCAGGATGTGTTCGAGGAGCTGTTTGCCACGCCGCTTGGTCTCGACTTCGCGCAGATCGCGCGCCTCTATGACCTCGTGTACAGCCCTGTCACCGATCGCGCCGGCCTCGAGCCCGCGCTGGTCGATGCGCTGGCGGCTCAGACCCCGACCATGGTGGTCGTGAAGTTCAAGCGCGAAGACAGCGTCAACGGACACCGAACCTGTTGGGAGGCCGCCTCCGCCGCGCTTCGGTAGCGCCTATCCGTTTAAGAAGTCCAGCAACAGGCTGTTGAATTCTTTCGGATGTTCCAGATTCGGCAGGTGAGCGGCATCGCGGATGACCGCCTTGCGCGCCCCGCGAACCTTCGACATCAAGACGTCGGCCGCCGTGTGCACGCCAATCAGATCGTGGTCGCCGACAACGACAAGGGTCGGCGCCGTGATCTCATCGAGCCGTTCTGCAGCGGGCGGCTCCAGCTCAATCACCGGAGCGTTCTTGAAGTCGCTGCGGAGAGCGATGCCATTCATGTCGAGGAAAAGGTCGCGTAGCTTCTGGTCGACATGGCTGACCGTCCTTCCGGGCCCCACGAGCCAAAGCTTCATCTCTGCCTGGTTCAGTGCCCCGACATCCTTTGCCTTATCCGCGGCAATCAGTTCCGCGTAGATCGGGTCGTTCCGGTCGCCGACTTCCAGGCCGCCGACGCCGGCGCCAACCAGCACCAGCTTTGACACGCGCTCCGGATGCTCGATGGCGAAGTCGATGGCGACTCCGGCGCCGATCGAGCAGCCGACCACGTGCGGCGCCTCCCTGATCCTCAGCGCGTCCATGAGCGCCAGCACGTCCGCGACGGGGGACCACGATGTCGCTGGCAGCTCTGATTTGCCGTAGCCGCGCATGTCAGGCGCGATGACGTCGAAATGGTTGGCGAGGCCCGCGGCTTGCGGGTCCCACATGCGTGAATCGGCCACGCCCGCGTGGAGGAACACGACCGGATAGCCCGCGCCGGAGCGCGCGTAGTGAATGCGAGCGCCGTTGAGCTGGACGTCCATTCGCGGGACCCTAGGTCAACGCCATCAACAGCGCTTTGAACTTCAGCTCGGTCTCTTCCAGCTCGCGGGCGGGGTCGGAATCGGGCATCACGCCCACGCCCGCGTAAAGGCGCGCGCCGTCTTCCCAGAGCAGACCACATCGCAAGGCTACTGCGAACTCGCCGTCGCCCTGCCCGTCGATCCACCCGACCGCACCCGCGTACCAGCCGCGTTCGAGACCCTCGAGCTCGTCGATCAACGCCTCCGCGGCGGGGCGCGGCCAGCCACCGACTGCGGGGGTGGGGTGGAGGGCTGCTGCCAGGTCCAGCGCCTCGGCGGCCGGTGCTTTGAGCTCGGCGATCACAGTCGTCGCGAGGTGCTGGATGTTGGTGAAGCGCACAACCTCCGGCTCGCGAGCCTCGACGCTGCGGGAAAACTTTCCAAGCGTATCGGCCACGAACTGCGAAGCGATCCTGTGCTCGGCATTATCCTTGGCGCTCGCGACCAGCTGCTGCGCCAGCCGGTCGTCCTCGGCTTCGGTGGCGCCGCGCGCCACGGAACCGGCCATCGGCTGCGCGTAGGCTCGAACGCCTGAGCGCCGGACCAACAGCTCGGGAGAGGCTCCCGCGAATGCGGTGCCATCGGCGCCCGTCACCAGGTACGTGAAGCACGAAGGGTAAGCGGCGCGCAACGAGCGCGCGACCATTCCCGCCGAGACGACTCCGTCACCGCGGGCGATCACCTCACGCGCCAGCACCACCTTGGCGGCATCGCCCGCCTGGAGCCGCCTGGCGGCCGTCTCGACGGCTGCCGTCCAGGCCACGGGGTTGCGCACGGACGTGACTTCAAGCCGCCGCGCTGCCGGCGCCCGCAAACCCATCTGCGCCAGGTCGAGCAGATCCTCGGCGCCCGCGCTGGCCGCAGTGGCGAAGGTGCGTCCACGAACCCTCGCCACCGCAAGCGCAGGCACGCGCAAGAGGACCGCGGGGAATCCCGCCCATGGTCCGCCCGGATCTCGATCAGGCCGGTATGCGAAACCGCCCACGGCAATCGGGCCGGTCCCGATCGGGCCCGCGGGAGCGATGTTTTGGCGCAGGCGGCGCCACAGCCGCGACGCCGCCTGAAGCCTGTTGTTGCCGGGCTCGAAGTCGATCACGTTCCCGCCAGCCGCTTCGAGGGCCACGCCGCCGCGCGCCGCCACGATGTCGTAAACCCGACCGAGCGCTGCGACGCTCACCGCATCTGGCATCGGCCGCTCGATGAGCAGCACCTCGTGGCCTGCGTCGCGTGCAGCGCTGACGAGGTCCACCAGGTCCGGCGTGCGATCCAGCTCCCAGGTCCGCACAGCACTGGCCGCGATCATCTCGCGGTCTTCTCGATGTGCTCTCGCGCGGCGCGCAGGACGGTGCGCTGGAAATGATGGCGGACGAGGGTTCCGCTCGCGTCCAGCAGCTGGTTGAAAAGCTCGAGCAGGTTGCGCTCCGCCGCGTCTGGGTCGCCGCCCTCGGATTGGATCCTTTCGCGCACGTGGTGGTCGAAGAGGTCCACGGCCTCGCGTGCGGTCCGATCCACCGCTGCCGAATAATCCTTGGCCAGGTCCATCAGCTCGGTCAGCGGGACGCCCGCCGCAATCAGCTGCATACCGGCCGCAATCGCCTCGAGATCCTCGGCGGGGTAGAGAGCCTCGTCCGCGGTCTCGATCGGGACCAAAAGACCGGCTTTTTCGAGGCTCTTCAGCAAGGGGGCGGCGACGCCGCTGCGGTCCGCGAGCTCGGCCAGGGTGAGGGTCTGGGGCGAGGTGGGCCGGGTCACCGCCGCCACGAGGGATTCGTCGGAGGCTTCGAGCTCTCCGGCCAGGAATCGCTGGATCACGGTCAGGGTGAAGCCGCGTTGCTGGAGGTCTCGGATGCGGCGCAGCCGCTCGAGGTGCCCGTCTCCGTACCACGTGACGCGGCCGTCACGGCGGGGGGGGTCGAGCAGGCCTTTGCCCTGGTAGAAGCGGATGGTGTCGACGGCGACCCCGGCGGTGCGGGCCAACTGTTCGATCCGATACTCCATGAGTACTTACTCTAACCCTTGGTTGGAGACCGGATTGGCGGTGCGCCGCCCTCGATACTTAGCCCGTCGTATTCCAGTAGTACATGCGGTCCAGCCACGTTGGGTCGGAGCGGTATGCGCTGGCAAACGATTGGACCGAGTCGACGTAGTCGAACGAGTTGTTGTAGTGCCAGATCGCGTTGCGCATGTCGGCCGGCGCGCCGTTGTGCACCAGGTAGCGGGCGGCGCCCAGGATCGCGTCCTGCGGGTCGTTGACGTCGCCGCCGGCCCCAAATGCCGCCCACGTGTCCGGAAGGAACTGCATTGGTCCCTCCGCGCCGGCCGATGACGGGCCATTGACGCGCCCGAAGTTGCTCTCGATGTAGTTGATCGCCGCCAGGATGTTCGGATCGACGCCGAACTGGCTGTAGGCCTCCTGGTAGTAAGAGCGCAGCAAGTCCACCGGTTTGGCGTCCAAGTACGGATGCGTGAAGTGGACGTTGACCAGGTAGTACTGATCGATCCCCGCCAGGATGTACAGCGAATGCAGGCCTGCGATCGCCGCCCGCATGGATCGCGCGAGCGAGGCGGGTAGCAGGGGAAGCACCGACGCCTCCACGCTGGCGTAGCTCGCAAGCTCATACACCCTCAGCTCCTCACCTCGCGCTGCGTTGCGATACGCATACGCCGCCGCGGCCACTGCGAGGTCATAGCGAATGCGGTCGGCCGGCGCGGTGGGCGGTGTCTCGGCATTGAGGGCATTGAGCTGGGCCTTGGCCTGCGCCATCGCCTGCTCCGAGCTCATGATTCGGGCCGCCTCGTGGTGCGGGCTCGGCAGCATATCCGGATCCCTGGCGAGCACCGACTGCGCCGGAAGCGCCATCAACACGGCGGCCATCAGGGCCGCCCCGAGTCGGATCAGGCCGACCCCGCGATGGCGGTCAGCGAGTCGCGGCGGTCCGGGACCATCGGCAGGTCCTCGGGCCACGGATCGGAAGCCGTCGGCGCCCGCAGGCCGACCGAGTCAAGCAGCCCCGAGATCTCATCGCCCACCAACTCTCCTTGCGCGATAAGGGCCTCGGCGGCCTGGTCGATCGCTTCTTTGTTCACGTACATCAGGCGCCAGTCGTCGATGTATGCGGAACCCAGAAGCTGCGCGACGACACGCCTCCCACGTGGATTGTTGACGACCGCGCCGACCCACGTTCCCTGCTCGTGGACGCCCTGCGCGATGTCGGCGACGGATATGAACTGCTCGCCGAAGTTGGCGGCCCTGATCGACATCTGTGCATCGAGCTTGTCTGGACCCATTCCGATTGTGCCCACCATGCGACAGGCAATCGCGGTCGCCGACATCAAGTCGCCGAACACGCCGCTCGTGTTCTCACCATAGAAGGCGTGCTCGCATGCGATCGATCCCAGGTAGTGGCGGATATCGGCGGCCATCTGCGAGCGGAACTCCATCCACTCCTCTTCGGTGGGAAGTGATTTGTGGTATCCACCGATTTCCCCATGCGTCGTCGCTCGGCGCCTGATCGAAAGGCGGACGTGAGCATGGTCAGTCTTGAAGAAGTGCGACGCCACCGCGTGTCCAAGCTCGTGACGAGCGACGGCGATCTTGTCCCGCTCTGTGTATTCGACGGGGATCGCCAGGCCTGCCTCGACATTTCCCATCGCCTCGCGAATGTCTTTCCAATCGAAAGCCTGGCGGCTGTCGTTGAACGCATACAGGAGTGCGAGCGAAAGCACCTGCTCGATGTCAGCGGGTGAGTAACCCTCGGTGATGCGGGCAAACTCCTCGCGCCGGCTTGGGGTGTCGAGGGCCGGATCGTGCTGCTTCTTGTCGAAGTAGAGTGACGCAATGTCCTTGCGGTCGTCGCGGGTCGGGAGCCTGAAAACGATCTGGCGCCCGAAGCGTCCCGGCCTGGTCAGAGCTTCGTCCAGGACCGAAGGCCGGTTCGTGGCACCGATAAACAGGATGTTGTAGGCGGGCGCCTTGGGAGCCGGTATGCGGAGCTGGATCCGGGTTCCATTGAACGCGATCACGCGTGGCAGGAACAGGCCATCGAGCGTGAGGTTCACGAACCCGCGCAGCTGACGCACGAGCATACCCGGGTTGTCGATGCCATCCATCAGGACCAGCAGCATGTTCAGCCCAAGCTGGCCGCCACCCATCATCCCGCCCATCATTCCGCCCATCATTCCGCCGCCGGTGCCTGATCGCTTTTGCCCGAGCGCGTCGATCTCGTCGATGAACACGATGCAGCCGCCCCAAACCTTGGCCTTCTTGCGTGCGGCTCGCACCATCAAGAAGACGCTGAGGGCGTCGATGCCCATGAACATGCCGGCGAATGAGCCGCCGTTGGCGATGTAGATCGGGACGTGAAGCGAATTTGCGATTGCCTTGGCCAGCATCGTCTTGCCAGTGCCGGGAGGCCCGACCATCAGGACTCCGCGCTCGCGCTTTCCGCCCGCCTTCACGAACAGCCTTCCGTGCTCGATGAGATCGAGGATGCGGCGCATCTCTTTGACTGCCGCCTTCTGGCCGCGTACATCCTCGATGTCGACGCCGAAGTTCGCGTCGTCTGGATTGATCATCGTCTTGCCGATGCGCGTGTAGATGTAGAACGGTCCGAGGAAGAGCATGAAGTTGGCGGCGAGCAGGAACAGGATGTAGAGAAGGTTCGTGAGGCCTGACACGATGGCCCCCGGCAGCGCATCCAGCGCTGATAGCGGGTCGAGCTGGAACAGGTAGTAGGCACCGATGAAATAGACAATCGGGAGCGCCGCCACGAAGAGGGCGCGGCGCCAGAAGATGGCGCGGTTGGTCTCGACGGTTCGAGTGAGAGTGTCCTTCTCCGGTGCGATGCGCTCGCGCAATATCAGCCACCGCCGAGCCATGCTCAGGATGCCGCGGCACAGCAGCATGGCGACCAGGGCAAAGCCCAGTGAGGAAAGGACGTCGTACTGGAGGTAGATGTACGAGAAGGCAAAGGCCGAGCTGCCGACGAAGAGAGTGAGGATCCAGAAGATGATCACGGCGGGTAACTCCCTATACGGCCAGAGGTTTCATCCAGCTTAGTTGCTGCCGCGGGGCCTTGTCGCGTGGCGAAAAAGGCGACGGCGGCGATGCCGATCGCGATCACCACGTCGCCCGGACTGTAAGCGCCGCCAAGCGGACCAGGCACCCCGATCCAATCCCCGAGCCAGCCCAGATTCGTGCCCGAACCCATGACTGCGTATTGACCGATGTGCCCGCGCTCGACGAGGCTACCGGCCAGCGACTGGGCGACCGGCATCCGGGCGCCGTTGGCGATCACGACGACCAGGTTCACGGCAGCTCCAAGCGCCACGATCCAGGCGCCGCGAAGTCGCCAGGCGTGCCACGCCGTCCATGCCACCAGCGCGGCCAGTGCGGCGACGTAGATGTACTGCACGCCGTCAATGCGGTTGAGCGGGGTGAAGACCGCCGCCTCGCGAACCACCAGCGCTGCGACCACGAGCCACGGCCAGCGAATGCTGACGTTGGCAACATTGCCGAGCCTTCCACCTGTCGCCACGCCGCCGACCAGCCCGATCACCAGGGCCACGAGCAACAACATTGGTTCTCTTTAGTCGGCGGCGAGTCGGGCGGCGGAGCCGGCCAGGACTTTGACGCCGATCTCCAGCGCCGATTCGTCGATCTTGAATCCTGGCGAGTGGTGGGCCGGCGGCGGCGAACCTTCGGGCATCACGCCGAGCATGAAATAGCAACCGGGGATTCGCGTCAGGAACTCGGCGATATCGTCGCTGACGGTTAGCGGCCGGCCGAGGATGCTGGCCTTGTCACCGATCATCGACCCGGCGACATCGAGCACCTTGCGTGTCACATTCGGCTCATTCATCAAAGGCACTGTCCCGTGTACGAGCTCCATCGAGGACTTGACCTCGAACTCCGTCTCGATTTCCTGCAGCAGGTCGTGCATGCGCCCGAGAGCCTGCTCGCGCAATGTGGGGTTGAAGGTGCGCAGGCTGCCTTTGATCGCGACACCACGGGGCACGATGTTCCAGGCTCCGTCGCTGATGATGTTTCCGACCGTCGTGTGACACTGCACGCCGTCCTGCTCCAGGCCTTCGACGACCGTGTGCAGCTGCTCGAGCAGAAACGCCTGCGCAGAAAGCACGTTGCCGCGGCGGCCCATCATCCCGCCGTGCCCACCAGGCCCCGAGAACTTGACCTCGTAGGCGTCGGAACCCGCCCACATGAGACCTGGCCGTGCGATCACCGTTCCTGATGGAGTGAAGCTCGTGACGTGCAGGCCGATGACCGAGTCCGGATGATGGTCGTCGAGCAGCCCGCCCGCGATCATGGCTTTTGCGCCGCTGACGATCTCCTCCGCCGGCTGAAACACAAACAGGTAGCGGCCGCTGATGTCCCAGATGCGATCGACCAGGGTTCGCGCGACTCCGACCATGATGCCCATGTGCGCGTCGTGCCCGCAGGCATGCATGCGGCCATCCACCGTCGACTCGAAATCGACGCCGGATTCCTCATGAATCGGCAGCGCGTCGATGTCCGCACGCAGCATCACGGTCTTGCCCGGTCTGCCCGTGTCGAGCAGCGCAACCACCCCTGTCTCGGTCGGGCACGGCTTCAACTCCAGGCCAAGCTCGCGAAGACGCTCGCCGATCTTGGTGCTGGTCTCGTGCTCGCTGAAGCTCACCTCTGGGTGTCGGTGGAAATGCCGGCGCAGCTCGATGACCTCTTCGATCACCGATGCGGACGGGATGGGTGAGGTGGGCGGATCGCCGGTCATGGCACCGCGACAAGGTTGTAACCACGAGCTGAGGCGCGCACGAACGCAGGACCCAGGCCGTGCTCGACCTCGTCCAGGCGTCGCCGCAGCGTCAGCAGAGCCGAGTGAACCGTGGAGTGCGCGGCGTCGCTCCGAAAGAGGCCGGCCTCGATCAGGTCGCGAGCCGTCGCCGGCTTGGAGCCCTGCGCCAGGTAGAGCACCAGGGCGGTTTGCTGAGGAGTGAGGCGCACCTCTTTATCCCCGAGCTTGACCATCCTGCGTGTGGGGTCGAACTCCAGGCGTCCGAAGCGGTAGCTGCCCGGCCGCCCGGTTCCGCGTTCGACGAGCCTTGCTGCCAGGTCCGAATAGATGTGGGCCATCGGGACGTTGCCTTTGACGAAATACGAGCTCGCCCCCAGCTCGTACGCCTTGCGAATCGCCGCCGAGTTGACCTGGGCGGCCGACAGCACGATCACTGGAAGGCCCGGGTGGTGATTGCGGATCCAGGTGAGGAGGTCGAAGCCGGCATCCTCCCCTTCGTCGAGGACGAGATCCAGCAGCACGGCGGCCATGCGCTCGCGCGCCAGGAGCTCCATCGCCTCGGGCGCGGAGGCTGCCACTGCCGAGCGGTAGCCGAGATCATGCAGGTCGATGCGGAGCTGCTGGCGCATGGCGGGCTCGTCCTCGACCACCAGGACGGCGGAACCGAGCACCTCGGCCGGCCGGTAGACCTCAAGCCCCGGCGGCAGCGGCGGGAGCCGGATCTCGCGTGGTCGAACATTGCCATCCTTCACCCTCCACCCCTCGGATTTTCCAAGGCGTCGCATTTATTATTATTCACAATAATTGACGAGCCGTGAACATGCGCTCTTACACTGGCGAGTGCATACTCGCTGCCGAGCCTGGCGTTAATTGGGAAAACCAAGGGGAGATATGGGGATGACGTGGAAGTTCAAGGCGTTGAGGGTCGTGTTTGCCCTGGCGATCGTGGCTGCGCTGGCCATAGCCTCGGGCGCGGACTGGTTCGAGTTCCTATTCAACTACTTCTGGTAGTCGCCAGCTAGCTGTCAGCCCGGCGCTCGCGTGAGCGCCGGATCGCGGGCGGCAGCAGCGCATACAGGTCCGCCCGGTCGACGGCCTTGCTCATATAGCCGACCACGTCCGGATCGTCCGTGCCTGACGGAAAGACCGGATACGCGGTGTAGAAGATCACCGGCACCTTCTGGCCACGCGCCCGGAGCTCGTTCAGCAAACCCCAGCCGTCCATGGGCTCGGGCAGCATCAGGTCGATGATCGCGACCTCGGGGCTGTCCGACCTTGCTTTCTCGAGTGCCTGGTCGGCATCCTCAGCCATGGACACCTTGTAGCCGAGCATGCGCAGGTCGGTTTCCAGGATGACCCTCCAGGCGCGCTCATCGTCCACGACGAGGATCGTCGAGCCGCGGAGATCCTCGGGTGTCGGAGCAATAGGTTTCGGCGGAGTGAACGGCAAGGGTCTCGTGGCGCAGTATATCGGTGCATATGGCTACTCCAGCTCGTAAGCGGTTGCGACGCCCGCCGCCGCCTAGGCGGCCGCCGACGACCACGAGCCGGAATCGTCCCCAGAAGCGGGTCGTCAGCAGCCGGTCTCAGAAGGCATTTCCGCCTTCGACGCCCGCCGCTCTCGTGCACGAGCTGGGCAGTTGCATCACCGAGGCCGACATCGTCCAGGTCCTCTACCGCGGCCTGGAGCCACTCTTCGGCTACGACGTCATCGTCCTCCAGACCCTCGAGCGTGAGGGTTGGTATCACTCGCTCGCGATTGACAGCGGCGTTCTCCAGGACATGCGCCGCCGCCCGATCGCGACTTCGATGTTCGCCTATATGTACTCGAATCCACAGATAACCCTGGTCCCCATCAAGGACCCCAGCCTCGGAGAGCAGGCGAAGGGGCCGGGAGCAGGGCTGACGCCGAGGCTGGTGATCTGGGTGCCGGTCATTCACCAGGGCAACGTCATCGGCAGCGTGATCTATCAGTCCTATCAAGGGCGTCGGGTGCCGGCGACCGAGATGGCATTCCTCGAGGAGGTGCATCGCCGGCTGGGCGTCCTGATCGCCAACGCGTCACTGAACGAGTTGACCCGCAACCAGGCGACCAGGCTGGCGGCACTGAACAACATTGCCCGCGCGATGGCGTCGACCCTTGATGAGGCGAGCGTGCTGACGGCGCTCCGCGCCACGCTCAGCGAGCTGCTGCCTGTCGATTCTCTCGACATGGTCTCAGTCGCGCACGATCGAGCAGACAAGGCCCGGTTGCTGCACCTCGAGGCGGATTCAGCCCCGACGTCGAGGGAGATCTCGCTGCGCAGCGCAGAGTTCGCGCCCGCCCGCAGTGTCTTGCGCGATCCCAAGCCCCTGCTCATCCACGAACCGACCTCGTCGCTTTGGGTCCCGATCAAAGAGGGCGGAGCCACGCGCGGTGCCTTCGGTATCAGGTGCTCGCGCCCGTACGCGTACGAGGCCTCCACGGCTGCCTTCCTCGAGCTCGTCGCCGACGAGGTGACCCTCGCGCTGCGCAATGCACGCAGCTATGAGGCGATCGAAGACCAGAGGCGCCAGCTCGAGGTTGTCAACTCGATCGGCAGGCGGCTCGCTTCGAGCCTGGACCGCTGGTCGATCATGAGAACGCTTCGCGAGGAGCTCAATGCGTTTCTCGATTTCGACGGCTTCATTCTGGCCACGATCACGCAGTCGCCCGAAGGCCCGATCGCAGAGGGCTATCAGTACGTGGCCGGGGTGGAGGAGGTTGTGCCGCCAGTCGCGCTCGCCGTCACCGGACCGTCGAGAGAGGCATATGAAACCGGCAAGCCGGTCCTGGTGCGCCACTCGCCCTGGGCGCGAAGCTTCGAACGCAAAGGGCTGGAGCGCGAGCGCTGGAACGTAGGCCAGGGCGCAGCGGTGTTCGTTTCAGGAGCCCCGGGCAAACATCGCGACGTCTCCCGTTCGTTCGTTTGGGTCCCAGTGCTGAGCGGCGAAAAGATCACCGCGATGCTTTCGCTCCAGTCGTATCACGACGGGGCGTTCGACGATTGGCACGTCAGGCTCCTCCAGGACGTGGCCGCGCACGTCAGCCTGGCGCTGGCCAATGCCGACCACTTCGCGCAAGCCCAGTCGGAGAGGGCGCGACTCGAAGCCTTGCATCTGCTCGAGATGGGCGTGGCCGGCGCTTCTGATGAAAGCCAGATCGCGGATGCCGTTTTCGTGGCGGTCAGCGATTACACCGCTGCCTCACACATGGTCCTGGCTTACCTTGACGCCGCCGGCAATGTCGTCGGCTTCACGGGGGACCGCGGCCTGCCTGCGATCCCGTTCGGGCCGACTCCGCTCGAGGATGCGCCGGCGTTCCGCCATTTGATCGAGGAGGGCGGACAAGGCATCGAATCGCTGCCGGCGCAAGACGTTGCGGTGGATGTGCCGGTGAACGGCTCGGCGGCAAG
>Ga0210394_10003299_pt1 | contig 20521 bp, 18 predicted proteins | sample IncBWC12MmetaG_FD_160121 | JGI IMG/M metagenome (GOLD analysis project Ga0210394, IMG submission 160121) | Forest soil microbial communities from Barre Woods Harvard Forest LTER site, Petersham, Massachusetts, United States - Inc-BW-C-12-M | ecosystem: Environmental > Terrestrial > Soil >...
GCGGAAACGGCGTTCGAGCACGACATTGCCGATTTCCGTTCGCTTGAGCGGATCTTATGGAACTTGGCGGAAGACGTTTCGGCCCGCCTCAAGACCAAGGACTTAGCCGGCGCCACCGTGACGTTGAAGCTCAAAACAGCAGATTTCAAAATCCGCACCCGGGCGCGGTCGCTGGGGGCGCCGACCCAGCTCGCGCGGCGTATTTTCGCGGCAGCCCGCGGGCTCCTTGAATACGAGACCGGTGGCACACGATTTCGCCTGCTGGGCGTCGGCGTCAGCGCGCTGGCCACGGCGGACGAGGCCGATCCCGCCGATCTCGTCGACGGCCGCTCGGCGCTTGCCGAACACGCAGTCGATAGCGTGCGCGCCCGCTTCGGCGAGGGCGCCGTGGTCAGGGGGCTTGCCTTCGAGGGGCCGGAAAAATCCTAGCCGTCAGCGGCTCACGGGCATGGCTTCTGATCTTTGATCTCCAGCGAGCTGAGCTTGCCGTCAACGACAAAGTCGTTGTAGCCCGTAGGATGGGTAGAACGAAGCGAAACCCATCATTCGATGGCGAGGCTGCATGATGGGTTTCGCAAGACCTCAATCCATCCTACCGCGCTTATTGGGCGGGAGGAGCAGGCGGTGGAATAATCGGGGCAGATGACTTGCCGGGGGAGAAGGGTGGGTATGTTATTTGTCCGGGCGCGGTGACTTGCGGGATCTTTTGCCGCGGTATCACTTCCTGAATGAATGCCGGCGCGGCGGGGGCATGTCCCGTAAGGTATATCGTCGTAGAATCTTGCGCCGTAATAGGACCCAATGCCGTGCTGGCGAACGCGGTTGCGCCATCTGAAACGCTGGTAGCTGCGACGTCCTTTGCTGTCGTGACGTAAGTAGCGGAGCAAACGGTTTGAGCGTTGACTGCTACAGCTTCGTCCGCGCACGTGATCGTTTGATTGAGCGTATCGTGTACGTTCAGTCCCGTTACCGGAACTGTGCCCGTGTTGGAAACCACGAATGAGTAGTCGATATTTTGCTCCGCTCGACTGAATATACGCGGCTTGGGAATGAGTGACAATTTTAAAGCCGCCGTTGGTTGGGTAGGTGCCGGCGGTTTGCTGGTCTGAGCCGATCCGGTGGCACCGGTAGTGTTAGGCATGGAGCCCAGAACCGCCAGTTCGAAGTTATGGAAATCCCTTAGATTGCCCCATAGAGGATGAGAGCCGAACGTGCCGAGGTAAACGAGCCTCTTCCCATACGGGTCGATTATGCCTTTGTCCGGTGCTGCGACATCGCCTTCCGTCCAAGTCAGCCACGGTTTCAGCGGCGGAGCATACTTAAAGACTGTATCTTGACCGCTGACCAAACATTTCTTTTTAGTGAAATTGGTCCAATCGTCTTTTGTGATATATTTTTTTCCGTAATTCTCCGGTTCGGACTGCTCTATTACGTAGTGATATAAACAACGGAGCCGAACAAGATCGTCAACGTCCGTCACAGGCTGATAGTTCCAATTATCCTGCGACTGGATTTGCGCAGCGCCTACATTGAAAACCTCGGGATTTACGGCGATGTTGTTGCCGCTTCTGCCCGGGACGAATGGGAGAGTGGCGCCGACACTTAAATTGTCTGTTGCTTGCACAGTCCCTTGCTTAAAGTCGATGTGCGTCGGAATTTTGTTGGGATCGTCAACGAACTCACCAATATTGATCAATATCAACTGATCCTCAATTTCGTCGTAGGTCGCACCGTAGTGAGTTGTTCTCGTCTGTAAAACGGTTTCTGCACAAGCATTTAGTAACAAAGAAGCGGCTGAAATTGCCGCCATACGCTCCCAACGCCCCATCGCCTCGCCCCAAAAAACGCTTACGGCCTACAACGTCCAAGTTGCAACCCTTGAGGTTGTTAAATATGGAGAAGCATTCGACTTACGGGTGCAATACCAAAAGTTGAGCAGAAAGGAATTTTTTGTCAGTGTTGCTAGGGAGCAACAGCTCGTAGGATGGGTAGAGCCAACGGGTCTGGCCGAAGGCCGGCCCGATGAAAGGCTCCGCGAAACCCATCATCCGACCGAGAGGCTGCATGATGGGTTTCGCAAGAGCTCAACCCATCCTAACGGCAACGAAGCTTCGGCTCACACGCCCCTTCCACCACCCTGCTGCGCAGGGTGGTCCCCCTTGTAAGTCGAGAATCGCTGCGCGGGGGCGGATTTACGGGCACGGCTTCTGATCTCTGATCTCCAGCGATGTCAGCTTTCCGTCGACGACGAAATCGTTGTAGTCGAGCGTCAAGGCGCGCGAAATGCCGTTCTCATAAAGCTCGAAGCCGATCGAATAAGCCGGTGTCTGTTCGCCGGAATTTGCCAATTTGCCTTTATCGAAATAGCTGATCGTGACCGGCCAGCGCGGCACTGAAGCAAGTTTTGGTTGGTCGGCCGCCGCGTCATCGTGATGGCGCTCGTCGGGCGCGATTTTACGGCCGATCACGGTGAGCGTGTTGAAGACTTTATCGCCGGTATCGGACCCGTCATAGACCGGAAAATCGAGAATGGTTTTGCCGGCGCGCGCGGCTTGGATGGCGCGGAGCATGTGCTCGGTCGGAAACACCACTCCGGCATCGAGGTTGAGGCTTTTCTTCTGCGGCTGGTCGAGATCGACGGCCGTCTTGGTGGCGTCATGTTCGGCGTGGCCGTTGACTGAATCAACGAGATTCTCATCGACGAAATTCTGCGATGTGAATTTAAAGCTCTTGGCGTCGGCGCCTTCCCACGTCGTCGAGCGCAAGTCGCTGGTCGATACCTTGCCTTCGCCGGTATCGAGTTCGGAGACCTGGCGGAAATCGAGCGAATAACCGTCGCAGGCATTGCCGCCGAAGTCGTAGACGATGCGGCCACTGACACCGGCGACCTGTGAATCACCGCGACTTTCGCCGAGCGACAAATCGTAGATCGCGCGATGCGGCACCAGCACGACCGGGGCGTCTTGGGCAGCCCCTTGCGCCCGCGCCGCCGAGAACGGCACCAAGAGAAATAAGCCAATCGCAAGGACGGCGGCGCGCGGTGCCAAGGTGTCATCCACGACCATGAACCAATCTCGCTCGACTTCCCTCGGAGATGGGCCCCCGCCTGCCGTTCCCCCTGATCTGTGGTGTTTTCTTTTCGCCGGAATTACGGCGAAGATAGGCCACCTTATCCGCCGCCGGCAACAGCCCCAACCCTTCCCTTCCCCGCACGCGGGGAGGCCTAAGGAGGGGGCGCAGCGCTTGCATGACGTCAACTGATCGGCGAAGAAGGCGCAATCGCATATTGAACCCGCAAATTGCAGCCGGAGGAGCCCATGGCCGGGATGGTGGAAAAGAAGTTGCAGGAGCTTGGCATCACGCTGCAAGAACCGCGAGCGCCCATGGCCAACTACGTTCCGTTCGTGCGCACCGGCAATCTGCTCCATGTCTCCGGCCAGGTTTGCCTCGATGGCGAGGGCAAGCTCGTTGCCAAGGGCCGGCTCGGCGACGGCGTTGCCATCGAAGATGGACAGAAAGCGGCGCGCGCTTGCGCGATCAATCTGTTGGCGCAAGTTAAGGCCTCGCTCGGCGATCTCGACAAAGTGGCGCGCGTCGTGCGGCTCGGCGGCTTCATCAATTCGGCGCCGGGATTTACCGAAGGGCCCAAGGTGATGAACGGCGCCTCCGACGTCATGGTCGCGGTGTTCGGCGACACGGGCAAGCATGCGCGCTCGACGGTCGGCGTCGCCGCGCTGCCGGCCGACGCCGCGGTCGAAGTCGAGGGCCTGTTCGAAGTGTCCTGACGGATCTGCGCAACCAGTGGCAACGTCACTCGACTGGCTCACCGCACGACCCCTCGCTCACCGTGGGCTGCATGACGCGGCGCAGGGCTTAATCGAAAATACCGCCGGCGCCGTACGCGCCGCCATTGACGCGGACTATGGCATTGAAGTCGACGTCCAAATCAGCGCTGACGGCGAGGCCATGGTGCACCACGATGATGTGCTCGGCCGCCTGACCGAGGGCGTGGGGCGGCTCGACCGCCTAAGCGTCGCCGAGCTCAAGCGCGTGCCGTTCTGCGGCAGCGCCGAGCGTATGCTGACGCTTGGCGAGCTTTGCGACCTCGTCGGCGGCCGTGTCACCGTGCTGCTCGAGCTCAAAAGCCGGTTCGACGGCGACACTCGCCTTCCCGCGCGCGTCGCCAAGGTGCTCGCCGACTACCGCGGGCCTGCGGCGCCGATGTCCTTCGATCCGGGACAGATCATGTTCCTGCGGCATAAAGCGCCGCGGCTTCCTTGCGGTATCATTGCCGCCAAATACCGGCCGCACCCATATTGGGATTTGATGCCCTTTTGGATGCGTCACGGAATGGGCTATCTGCTCACCGGCGTGGTGGCCCGATCGCAATTCGTGGCTTATGCGGTGGCCGATTTGCCGGCGCTTGCGCCGATCATCGCGCAGCGCGTCCTGGGCCTGCCGCTTCTGACTTGGGCGGTGCGGACCGAGGCGGAGCGGGGAATTGCCGCCCGATGGGCCGACCAGATGATTTTCGAGGGATTTCGGCCATGAAGCCGGTGCAGAATGACCTTGTGGAGCGGCCCGGGCGAACAGCGACGATGACAGAGCTGCGCATCAGCGTGGTCGGCGCGATCGACGAGATCAGCGCCACCGATTGGGAGGCCTGCGCCAATGCCACTCCCAACGCTAACACATCACATTCGGATCTCGGTTATAACCCTTTCGTCTCGCATGATTTTCTGTCTGCATTGGAAGAGTCGAAATCGGTCGGCGGGCGTACCGGCTGGCAGCCCCAGCATGTGTTGGCAAGGACGGCGGACGGGAATGTCGTCGCTGCCGCGCCCTGCTATCTCAAAAGTCATTCGCGCGGCGAATACGTCTTCGATCGCGGCTGGGCCGAGGCCTACGAACGCGCTGGCGGCAGCTATTACCCGAAGCTGCAAATCGCCGTACCGTTCACACCGGCGACGGGTCGGCGGCTATTGTTGCGCCAAGGCCCCGACTCCGACGCGATCGGCCGGGCGGTTGCGAGCGGCCTAATGGAATTGTGCAAGCTCTCCGGGGCATCCGGCGTGCACGTGACTTTTGCCACCGAGCCGGAATTTCGCCTGCTCGGTGAACTCGGCTATCTGCAACGCACCGACCAGCAATTCCACTGGGAAAATCCGGGTTTCGCCAGTTTTGACGATTTTCTTACCGCGCTTACGGCGCGCAAGCGAAAGACCATCCGGCGCGAGCGGCACGACGCCTTGGCAAACGGCATTACCGTGCACTGGCTGACCGGCAGCGATCTTACCGAAGACGTGTGGGACGCCTTTTTCGAGTTTTATTTGGAAACCGGGTCGCGCAAGTGGGGCCGGCCCTATCTCACCCGCTCTTTTTACTCGCTCGTCGGCGAGAAAATGCGCGATCGCATCGTGCTGGTGATGGCCAAACGCGCCGGGCGCTGGATCGCCGGCGCCATCAATTTTATCGGCTCGCACACTCTATTCGGCCGCCACTGGGGGGCCGTCGAGCATCACCCGTTCCTGCATTTTGAGCTGTGTTACTATCAGGCGATCGATTACGCGATCGCGCACAAGCTTTCGCGCGTCGAAGCGGGCGCCCAGGGCGAGCACAAGATTTCGCGCGGCTACATGCCGACGACCACCTATTCGGCGCACTACATCGCCGACGCAGGCCTGCGGCGCGCCATCGCCGACTACCTGGTGCGCGAACGCGCTTATATCGCGGCTGCCGGCAAAGAACTTGCGACGCTGGCGCCGTTCCGCAAGGATTTCGTCGTCGAACCGGAATGACTAAGCTCCCGGGGCGAGACGCGGAGACGGTGATGTCAAGCTACGACCCGAACAACATCTTTGCCAAGATTTTGCGTGGCGAACTGCCGGCACATAAAGTCTTCGAGGACGACAAGATATTTGCCTTTCTCGACATCATGCCGCGCGCGCCCGGCCACACCCTGGTCATCCCAAAATCCCCTGCCCGCACCATTCTCGATATCGCACCGGGCGACCTGGTGCACGTCATCAAGGCCACCCAGACGATTGCCCGCGCAGCGATGACGGTCTTTGCCGCAGACGGACTCACCATTCAGCAATTCAACGAGCCGGCCGGCGGCCAAGTTGTCTTCCACCTGCATGTGCATGTCATTCCGCGCAAGATCGGCGTGGCGTTAAAACCGCCGGCAAGCTTCAAGGAGGATCCAGCGGTACTGTCAGATCAGGCGCTCAGGCTCGCCGCCGCGCTGACGGGCTAACGGCTTCAGGTCGCGCGCCCGCGCGAGACGCGCTCAATCTCGGCGCGTACCAGGCGCTCGACCATGCCGGGCAGATTGTCATCGAGCCAAGATTTCAGCATCGGCCGCAGCATTTCGCGCACCAAATCTTCCAGCGTGCGGGCGTTCTGCACCAGCACGGTTTGCGCGAGCGCATTGAAGGCCGAATCGACCGCCGCACTGGTTTCGCTGGAGATAAGCCGTCCGCGCTCCTCGGCAGCGGGCGCGGCAGGTCTTTCGCTCGCCTCGTCGAATCCTACGTCTGAATTGCCGTCTATCGTACGAAATTGCGCTGCAAGATTGGGCATGGCACCGGCCGGGGGATTCGCGGGCGACGATTGAGCCATCGGCGCCGCCATTGACTCGGTAAGGTCGAAAATTTCGGAGGCTGGATCCGCCACGGCCGCGCTGCCGAGCGGACTGGATGGCTCTATAGCCGGGCGCGCTTCGCCGTCAACGCGAGGTCGCGGCGGCGCCACCGGCTGCGATTCGGCCTTTGGCGGCTCCGGCGCCCGGGTCGCGGATTTGTTCGAGTCATCGTCGGCGATGATGCGACGAATGGAGGCGAGAATCTCCTCCATCGACGGTTCCTGCGATTTCGCCGGCTGCGTCATGCGCACATCCTCGCCTGACTCGCTTGTCTTACTTGCGCGCTTACTTGCGCGCTCATTTGCGTGCGTTTTCATACGCCCCCGCCGCGAGGCTCAAAACCCGCGACGACGCCGAATCACATAACCCTAACTATGCAATGTAACCGGTGAGAATGTCATGACGAAAGTCGAGGGCAACGCGCGATCTGTGGACACGCTTTGCGCCGGAACCGGCCCGTACCGCTGCAGCCGGTCTATCTGCCGTCGGGCGTGCGCACGCCGATCCACGCATCGCGCACCTGCTGATAGTGCACCTGCGGATCGTAGATCAGCACGTTCAACCCGAGGTGTTGCATCGACAGTCCGCCGACCGCCGCCAACAGCGCGTAGGACGCCACCACACGATCGTGCTGGGCGGTGACAAGCGCGACGCGCGCATTGACCAGTTCCTGCTGCGCGTTGAGCACGTCGAGCGTCGTACGCTGGCCAACGCGTGCTTCTTCGCGCACGCCATTGAGCGCGATCTCGGCCGCATTCACCTGCGCCGTCGTCGCCTCGATCTGCGCCTTCGCCGCGTCCAACTGACCCCAACTTGCCACCACCGTCTCTCGCGCTTCATCGCGATTGACGTCGAGATTGAGGCGCTGCTGTCCGACCGTCTCCTTGGATTGGCGGATCGCGGAATATTCGGCGCCGCCCTGGTAGATCGGGATGGTCAACGTGCCGAGCACCGAGGCGAGTGTCTGCTTATTGATGTTATAAACCGGTTGATAATTCCTCGAGGCGCTCGCCGTCAGCGCAAGGTTCGGATAGAGCGCGCCCTCGCTGATCTTCACCGCGAGTTCGGCGATGTCGACGCCGTACATGGCGGCGAGGACCGAAGGACTCTGCGTCTCGCCTGCAGTGATGGCGCCGGGCAGCGTCGGCGGCGAAAGCCGGTCGACCGGCGTGCCTGGATCGAGTCGGCCGGGATCGACGCCGATCACCCGTCGATAGTTGGCTTGTGAGGTGACGTAATTCGACTGTGCGCCGAGCAATGCCGAGCGGCCGGCCGCCAACCGGGATTCGGCTTGCGCGACGTCGGTCCGCGTCACCTCGCCGACATTGAAGCGGTCGCGCGTTTGTTTGAGCTGTTCGGTGAGGACTTCGACGTTGCGGCGATTGAGATCGAGGATCGCCTGATCGCGCAGCAAATTCATGTAGGAGGTGGAGGCATCGAGCAGCACTTGCTGCTCGGTGACACGCAATGTCTGGCGCGCGCCCATCACCTGGCTTTCAGCCTGACGCGTCTTATTCGCGGTTTGGAAGCCGTTGAACAGCGTCTCCGTCGCCGTCGCGCCGACGCCGCGTTGCCCGGTGTCTTTGGCGATGTTTGTATAACTGACGCTGTTGGGAAACACCGACTGATTGACGCTATTTGAGAGCGTGCTCGAATAACCAAAGCCGTCGGTGCTGGTGATGCTGAGCTTCGGCCGATAGCCCGACAAAGCCTGCGGCACGTTCTCATCGGTGGCGCGCAAAGCGGCGCGCTGCGCATTGAGCGATGGATTGTTCTGATACGCCTGGACGAGCGCCCATTCGAGGGTGTCAGCCGCGGCCACGGTGCAGCCCGCGGCAAACGCAATGCCGCCCAACGCGAGGCCTGCGATGGCCCGAATATGCGCCCGCAGCCCCCGTCCACTCATGACGTAGACACCGCTCCCACCACCCTCACCTCCACCGCCCCCTTGCGGTGGATCCTCATCACGTACGCGTTTTCACCCCCCGGCCAAGCACCATCGCCGAAGACGCGAAACAAGCTACCTTAAGCGTCTGGCGAGGAAGGCGAAACCCCGCATCTGGGGATGAAATGCAAAAATCTGGGCATAGGCGCTTCTGCGCCACAGGGGGTGTGAGGGCTAAATTGCTCGCAAAAGCCGAAATCCCATCGAAATCAAGCTGGGCGGGCCACCCCGTGCGAGCCGCTAGAATACGAAAGCCGGAAGCGCGGCAAAGCCCGGCAAAAGCGGTGCTCCGGCATCAAAAATCGGGCGGCCGACAAGGTGGCCCTCGATCATTCGATAGATCATAGCTTTGCCGGTTGGGGTGCGGCCGAGAATGCAGGCGAGCCGGCCATCGGGCTTCAACTGGCGGCCTAAGGCATCGGGCGCGATTTCGGTGGCGCCGTTAAGCAAAATGAGGTCGTAGGGAGCGGCCGACGGCCAGCCTACGGTCAGCGGCCCGGTAACAACCGTAACGTGAGCGGCGTCGACGCTCACCAGCGCGTCCCGAGCTCGCTGCGCTAGGGCCGCATCTTCCTCGAGCGCCATCACCGAGCCCGCGAGCCGCGACAGTACCGCCGAGGAATAGCCGGTCGCGCAGCCGACATCGAGAACGCGATCGCCGGTGCCCACATGCGCTCCCTGGATGAGCTTGGCGAGAACCATCGGTTTGAGCAGCGCCCGACCGCCCCCGAGCGCGATGTCGCTGTCGAGATAAGCCCGATCGGCCAGCGCCGGCGGCACGAACCGTTCGCGCGGCACTGCCAGCATCGCCCCGATCAAGTCGAGATTAGTGACGTCGGCCGTGCGAACCTGCCCGTCCACCATCATGCGGCGCGCCGTGGCGGTGTCGAACATGTCTCCGGTTCCCGAATGAGCAATGTGGCCTTGTGCGATACGGTCGGCCAAAACGCAAGCCGCCACCGTTCGGGGTGAGCCCTCGCTTAGAGCCGTAGGCATTGCTTAATCGATTAGGTGCAGTTACCCATGCCAATGTTACCCATGCCAATATTACCCTTGCCAATGTTATTCTTGCTATGGATGGCCACGTGGCGGAGTGGTTACGCAGCGGTCTGCAAAACCGTTTACCCCGGTTCAATTCCGGGCGTGGCCTCCAGCCTTCGCTGCTCCGCAGCGTTGGCTCGGCAAGCCCTTGGTGCGAAGGCCTCGCCGTAGCGTTAGCGCAGGCGGGCGTAACGAGGTTGGCACTAACGCTTTCAATAGCGGACCGGCTTTGTTATATGCCGCTTCGACGCGAGCCGGCTTTTCCCCGGTAGCTCAGCGGTAGAGCAACCGGCTGTTAACCGGTTGGTCGCTGGTTCGAATCCGGCCCGGGGAGCCAACTCAAGCACTTCGCGAATTTTCCAATCATCCGACTTCAAGTGCGCTGCTCGATAGATGAAGGGAGTGCTTATCAATTATTAACCACGCAGTAGCAGCATCGTCCCTCCCTGCGCGGAGGTACGAATCATGGCCCAAAATCTAACCCACGTTGTTTCGCGTGCCCTTCTAGTGCTGCTCGGATGGGGCGCGACCTACTGGATCCTCACCGCGCTTTCGCCGCATTTTCCCCCGGCGGTGATCTACTTCACCGGTATAGCCTGGGTGTTAGCTGGGGTCGTCTGCTTCGGTTATATTTACAGGCTCCGCCGCGAAGGGGGCTTTTTGCGTGATCGCCCGGCCAACACGCGACAAAAGACGACCTGACACGCAAGTGCGCGCAGCGTCACTCCCCCGTTCGTTCAGCTAACTAGGCTGATCCGCCGGCGCGGTTCCAGCCGCGAATGCGGTCGCCGTAGACTTCGAAGCCGGCCGGCGTCACCACGACCGTATCCTCAAGCTTGATAAAGCCGCGGCGCGGATGCTGCAGCGTCGTTTCGACCGAGACAACCATTCCCGTCTCCAGCGGCCGGTCGGCATCATACGCATCGTAGGGGACCGGGCCCGAATTGGTGAGCCGCGGCACCTCGTGACTGACGAGCCCCATGCCGTGGGCGAGGAATTCGGCGTGATTGTGCATTTTGGATTTGTGCAGCACGGCGTTCGCCGCGGCGTAAATTTCCTTGCCCAGCGCGCCGGGCCGGATCGGCTTCATCGATGCCTGCTCGACGGCTTCGACTTCGGCCAAAAGGTCGACGAGTTCGGCATCCGGTTCGCCGATGACGCCCATGCGCGCGACGTCGCCGATATAGCCGTGGTAATTGCCGCCGGAATCGAGCGACAGCACGTCGCCCTTCTCCCAACGCTGGTCGGACGGCGCGCGGTTGAGACTTGAACCCGCCGCGACCAGGCAATAGTCGAAAGTCAACCCACGCGAAGTCTCTTCGCGGCGCAACGCTTCGGCCAATTCGGCTTTGGTCGCGCCGGCGCCGAAGTTTGCAATCACCGCGGCCATGGAATCGATCACCTTATCCGAGGCGATGCGCAGCATTTCCAATTCCTCGCGGGATTTGATAGCGCGCAAGCGCTCGAGCACGAATAGCGCATCGATACACTCGCTGTTCGGGAACGCCTTGCGCAGCACGGCCATGGCATCGACCGGCAGGAATGCCGTCTCAATACCGATACGCTTCGGTTTGGGATTAAGCCGGCGCGCGTAATCGGCGGCCTTTTCCATTGCGTCGATCGAACCGGAGCTTTTGGTGTTGGCCTCGGACACCCAGAACGGCGTCACCTCGTTCTGGAATCTGTCCATGCGATGGCCGAAGAAACCAGCCCTGTGCGGTTCACCTTTCGCATAGACGAAAACCGGCAGGTAGCGGCTTAATCCCATCGCATCCATGGATTCGAAAAAGAATGAACGATGGCCGCCGAGGAGGTACTGAATGTTGTGCTTCGACGTCGCAACGAGCAAATCGATTGCTGCCTCGTCCATCAGACGATCGAGCCGCGCTGTGTCGAACGGGGCTGTTCCCTGTCGCTTGGTGACGTCGAGCATGATTGATCTCCCTAGAAGGCTCGCTGAGCCTCGAATTTAACAAATTCCGCAAGGCCCATGAAGCCGTGCCATTGCGGCCCTGCCCCGCCGGCGCGGCAAGCCTCACCGCGCAGTCCCTTCTACGCCCACAATTCAGCGCTGGCGAGCTTTGCGCCTTTGACCAGTGCGTCGAGCTTTGCCCACATGATAGTGGGGTGCACGCGCCGGTGGAACGGTCCCTGGGCGAAGCCGCAGTCGGTGCCGGCCAACAGATTCTCGCGTCCAACCACGCGTGCCAGCCGCACAATGCGCTCGGCGACCAATTCCGGATGTTCCACGACATTGGTGGCGTGACTGATTACGCCGGGGATGAGGACCCGATCCGGCGGCAGCTTGGCGCTTTCCCATACGCGCCATTCATGCTCATGGCGTGGATTGGCGCCTTCAATGACATAGGCGCCGACTTTCATGCCGAGAACGAGGTCGACGATGTCTTTGAGCGGCACATCGGTGGTATGCGGGCCCGGCCAGCTGCCCCAACAGACGTGATAGCGGATGCGGTCAGCCGGCAGGCCGGCGATCGCCTCATTGAGCACGTCGACCTGCAAAGCGAGCCATTTGCGATAATCCGCAAAAGCTCCCGGCGGCACCATGCGGTCGAAGGTGACGGCGGCGCGCGCATCGTCGAGCTGCAGCACGAAGCCGGCATCGATGATCATGCGATATTCGGTGCGCATCGCTGCCCCGATCGCGCGGATCAATTCCTCCTCGCTCTTGTAATACTCGTTCTTGCGATCCGGAATGACGCTCGCCGGCGCGGCGACCGGAAGGAAGGCCTCCGTTACATCGACGTCTTTTAGCGCGGCCTTAAAGTTGGCGATGTCGCGAGCGAGCTCGGCCTGCCCCGTATAGCTGATCGGTCCGACGCAGACCGCCTCAATCGTGGTTGCAACACCCTCGCGCGCGTCAAGCTCGGCGTAGAACTCGGCGAAACGCTCGCGGTCGACACCGCGGGTAAATGGATTTCCTCCCGGCTTGATCGGCCGCCGCTCGAAGCCGCTGAGCCGCTCCAGGACGTATTGCGACCAGCTGATGGATTTTCCGAACTCGCCGTCGCTGACGACGTCGATCCCCACCTCGGCCTGCTTATGCACGACTTCAGCGACGGAGTCCTTCAAGCAAGCATCATAGGCGAACTTGTCGTACGGCTTACCAGCCAGTTTGGCGCGCAGGAAGTCCTGCAATGCCGGCGGCCGTATCAGGCTGCCGACATGTGTCGTGAGGATGCGATTGCTGCTGCGCTTCATTCACCTGGACTCCCGCGGCGTCATTGCGAGCGCAGCGAAGCAATCCGGCGGGGCTACGTCAATTCTGGATTGCTTCGTCGCGCGCGATGGGCGAGCGCCCATTCGCTGTTTGGAGCGGGATGGTTAGGAAAAACGGTCTAGGCGGCGGACCGGGCCGCCGGTTTGGCGCTCGAAACAGCAACGGCCTCAGCGGCATTGCGCTTGACGCGATCGAGGATGAGTTCGATCGACGCGATCTCGATGCGATTGCGGCCGTTGTCCTTGGCGCGATAGAGCGCGTGATCGGCTTGCGCCAACAGCGCCGAAATATCGAGAACCGCGTCGTAGCTGATGACAATACCGATACTCACCGTGGCGACGACGGGCCGGCCGTCGACCTCGCAGGTCGCCTCGGCGAAAGTACGACGGATTTCATCGGCTACCGCCATCGCCCGCTCGCGCGTTGCATCGATCAGCAGTGCCGCGAACTCCTCGCCGCCAAGCCGGCCGAATAAATCCGCGCGGCGCATGCAATTGCCGGCCACATTTGCAAACAATTGCAGCACGCGATCGCCGATGGCATGGCCAAAGCGATCGTTGATAGATTTGAAATTGTCGAGGTCGAGCAGCATGACCGCGATCGGCCGCGGATCGGTCGCTTGCCGGTGCAGGTGCGCTTCGCCGTCCTGCAGGAACGCGCGGCGATTGGAAATTCCGGTGAGCGGATCGATTAGCGCCGCGGTTCTGTGACGGTACTCGGTGCGTTCTTTCGCCATCGCGAGCAGGATGAAGGCGATCGATATCGTAAACAACAGCGCCTCGAAGCTGAGCACGGTGAGCCAGACGCTCTGGAACACCACGTCACCGTTCGGTGACCACGGCAGCATGGCGCCGAACGGCGTGCGCAACAGATAGAGCGCGCCGTGAGCGAACAGCATGAAGATCGCCGGCCAGCGCGAAACCAGAGGCTCGCTGCGCCCGCGCCAGAATTCGTACGCCGTCGCCCAGGTATAGGCGGTGATGATGCCGGAGCTCAGCAGCACGCGCACATCCCAGGAGGCCGCGATGCTCGGGACACGGCACAGCACGAGCCACAATGCGGCGCCGCCGAACAACAGGATCGGCAGCGGCCGGCGGTGATCAAATACGCGCGCACCGGTCCAGGTCAGCGCGAAGGCGATGAACAACAGCGCATTGGCAAGATCGATCGAGATCAGATCGGAGACCGACCCGTACAAGCCGAACAGCGTGACGGAGGCCGCCCGCAGCAGATCGGCAAAGCCCCACCAGGCCACGGCATAAATCGACGTGTTCTGCACCCACGCGAACAACAGCAGCAATCCGAGGATTGCTTCGACGTAGATGGTAACCAGGAACAAGGTGTTGACGTCGAGGTTCATCGCGCTCAACCAGATTGACGGGATACGGGCAACGCGTGCTGAAAAACCCGTCGTACCGGCTTAGCGCGACTGCGAAAAAAATCGGTGAATAGCCGTAGCTGTCGAGACGACATGCATTGATATGGTTTCGACGGCGTTTCGCAAATCGACGGCATTTTCGTTAGCCTTGTTTCCACGCTGCCGGTCGCCTATTTTCTGCCGGCCGGGAAGCTTACAACCATGCAATTTTCCAACGGAATCATCGAGGCGATCGGCAATACCCCGCTGATCAAACTCAAGCGCGTTTCGGAAGCGACCGGCTGCACCATCCTCGGCAAGGCCGAATTCATGAATCCCGGCCAGTCGGTCAAGGACCGCGCCGCGCTATTCATCATCGAGGACGCGGTGAAAAAGGGCGAGCTACGGCCCGGCGGCGTCATTGTCGAAGGAACGGCCGGCAATACCGGCATCGGCCTTGCTCTGGTCGGCAATGCCATGGGCTTCCGCAGCGTCATCGTCATTCCGGAAACGCAGAGTCAGGAGAAGAAGGACACCTTGCGGCTATGCGGCGCGGAATTGATCGAGGTGCCCGCGGTGCCCTATTCCAATCCCAACAATTACGTAAAAGTCTCCGGCCGGCTTGCCGCGCGATTGGCCAAAACCGAGAACAACGGCGCGATCTGGGCGAACCAGTTCGACAATGTGGCCAATCGCCAGGGCCACATCGACACGACGGGACCGGAAATCTGGCGGCAGACCGACGGCAAGGTGGACGGTTTTTCTTGCTCGGTCGGCACCGGCGGCACGCTCGCCGGCGTCGCCATGGCGCTCAAAGCGCGCAACAAGAGCATTCGCATCGCGCTTGCCGATCCGATGGGCGCCGCACTCTACAGCTACTACACGACCGGCGCGCTGAAGTCGCACGGCTCCTCGATCACCGAAGGTATCGGCCAAGGCCGCATCACCAAGAATCTCGAAGACGCGCCGATCGACGTCGCCTATCAAATTTCCGACGCCGAGGCGGTGCCGATCATTTTCGATCTGCTTGAACATGAGGGCCTCTGCCTCGGCGGCTCGTCAGGCATCAACGTCGCCGGCGCCGTTCGCCTCGCCAAGGAACTCGGCCCCGGTCATATCGTCGTGACCGTGCTCGCCGATTACGGCACGCGCTATCAGTCAAAGCTGTTTAATCCGCAGTTTCTGCGCGAGAAGAACCTGCCGGTGCCGGCTTGGCTCGAGCGCAAGTCGAGCATCAAAGTTCCCTATGAGTGATCCTTGCGAATGAACTTCACCCCTGCACCCGCGTTAGCCAATTGAGCAAAATCATGTTGCGAACCGAGACCCCTGCCCCGTCGCCCGCAAGCCGCTTTTTGGTATCGACCGATTGGCTTGCCGAACGCCTGAGCGACCCTCATGTCGTCACCGTCGACGGTTCTTACTTTCTGCCAACGCAGAAACGCGACGCCCAGGCCGAATATCGCAGCGCCCACATCCCGGGCGCCGTGTTCTTCGATCTCGAAGCGGTGAGCGATCATTCCACGGACCTGCCGCACATGCTGCCCGGCCCCACGCAATTCGGCGAGGTGGTCGGCAGCCTTGGCATCGGCGACGGCGATACGGTTGTGGTCTATGACAGCACCGGATTGTTTTCGGCGGCGCGCGTGTGGTGGACGTTCCGCGTGTTCGGCGCGAAATCCGTCTTTATTCTCGATGGCGGACTGCCGAAGTGGAAAGCCGAAGGCCGCCCGCTCGACACCGGCGATGCCAAGCGCGCACCAAGGCAGTTCACGGCGAAGATGAATGTCGGCGCCGTCGCGCTGCTTGACGACGTGCGCATGGCGCAGATCGATGACAGCGTGCAAATCGTCGACGCGCGCTCGGCGGAGCGCTTCGCCGGCAAGGCGCCGGAACCGCGGCCGGGCCTGCGCTCGGGCCACATGCCGCGTTCGTTCAACCTGCCTTTCGACCGGCTCCTGGAGAACGGCCGTCTCGCTTCGCGCGAGCGCGTCGCCGCGGCGTTCACCTCAGCCGGCGTCGATCTCGACAAGCCGATCATAACGAGCTGCGGCTCCGGCGTTACCGCCGCAATTCTCAGCTTCGCTCTCGAATCGCTCGGCAAGGAGCCGAAAGGCCTCTACGACGGCTCGTGGGCGGAATGGGGCTCGCGTCCCGACCTGCCGATCGAACGCGATAAATAAAACGCGCATGATCCCAAAAAGTGGATGGCGGTTTTCAGACAAGATCATGCGCAAAAAAAGCTGATTAAAATGCCGACCGCAAAACCCGTCGTCCTGGTGACCGGAGGGGCGAAGGGTATCGGACGCGCCATTGCTCGGCATCTGCTCGACTCCGGATGGAATCTCGGAGTCATCGATTTACCGGGCAGCGGATTGCGGCGCGCTTACCCGCCGCGCAGCCGTAACGCGCTCGCGATCGAAGGCGACGTGCGGGACGAAGACACCGTCTCGGATGCGGTCGACGCGATCGTCCACCGCTTCGGCCGGCTCGATGCCGTCGTCTCCAATGCCGGCATCATGATCCGCAAGCCGTTGCGCCGCCTGACGCTCGCCGAATGGCATCGCGTCATCGACACCAATCTGACCGCTGCGTTTCTGCTCGCCCGCGCCGCCGAAAAGCCGCTGCGCAAGGCGCGCGGCGCCATGGTCACCATCGCCTCGACGCGCGCGCTGATGTCGGAGCCCGACACCGAATCCTATTCCGCGACCAAAGGCGGTCTGGTTGCGCTCACCCATGCGCTCGCCGTCAGCCTCGGCCCGGACGTGCGGGTCAATTGCGTCAGCCCCGGCTGGATCGCGACCAAGGACTACGGCGCGCTCCGCCGCAAAGACCACATGCAGCATCCGGTCGGCCGCGTCGGCAAGCCGCAAGACATCGCCGAAATCGTCGCCTTCCTCCTCGACGGCAAACGCTCCGGCTTCGTCACCGGCGCCAATTTCGTCGTCGACGGCGGCATGACGCGGAAGATGATTTACGTGGAATAATTCCGCCCGAATCCGGGTTATGATGCGCCCATGATCTTCCGCCAGCTGTTCGACTCGACGTCCGGCACCTACACCTACATCCTTGCCAGCCGGCAGGGCGGCGAAGCGCTGATCATCGATCCGGTTCTGGAGAAGGTCGATCGCTATTTACAGCTGGTGCGCGAGCTCGATCTAAAACTGGTCAAGGCGGTCGACACCCATTTGCACGCCGATCACATTACCGGACTCGGCGCGCTGCGCGACCGCACCCATTGCATCACGGTGATGGGTGAAAACACCAAAGCCGACGTCGTCTCCATGCGCGTCGCCGAGGGCGACCGCCTCGAAATCGAGGGGCTGCGCCTCGACGTGCTCTACACGCCCGGCCATACCGACGATTCCTATTCGTTCCTGTTCGACGACCGGGTCTTTACCGGCGACACATTGCTCATTCGCGGCACCGGCCGCACCGATTTCCAGAACGGCGATCCGCGCGCGCAATACGATTCCATTTTCAACAAACTTCTGAAACTTCCCGACGCGACGCTCGTCTATCCGGCGCACGATTATAAGGGCGATACGGTCTCGACCATCGGCGAGGAGAAACTGTTCAATCCGCGGCTCAAAGTGAAGTCGATGGACGAATATGCCGAGCTGATGAACAACCTGAAACTGCCCAACCCGAAGATGATGGACGTCGCCGTGCCCGCCAATATGCGTGTCGGCCTGCATCAGGAGGAAGTCGCACGCAAGGGCTGGGCGTTGACCGCGACCGAGGCAATCGCGTTGCGCGGCCGCCCCGACATCGCGATCGTGGATTTGCGCGAGAAAACCGAGCGCGAAAAACACGGCGTCATTCCCGGCTCGCTGCACGCGCCCTATCCGAGCCTGCAGGAAGAGATCGGCTCAGGCGGCATGCTGCACGAATTGGCGCAAAGCGCCGGCAAGCGCATCGTTTTCTTGTGCGCCTTCGGCGAGCGCTCGGCGATGGCGGTGCAAGCGGCGCAGGACGCCGGGCTGAAGACCGCCTGTCACATCTCAGGCGGCATCGACGCCTGGAAGAAGGCAAACGGACCGCTGGCACGGCAATAGCTGAGCCACGGTGCGGTCACGCGGCGCGTTCGACCCGCATGTCTATCTCGCCGCGCAGCGTGCCGAAATCGATCGGCTTGGTCAGCAGCGCCTCGGCGCCGTTCGCCAGCGCCTTGCGTTTCGTTTCCGCATCGCCATAGGCGGTGATCATGATGATCGGGACGTCCGGTCGCAAAGCCTTGGCCTTCGGCAAAAGTTCAAGGCCGCTCATCCCCGGCATGTTGATGTCGGACAGGATGAGGATGAGCGAACGATCGCCTGCGTCGGTGATGCACTGCAGCGCCTTGGGGGCGGACTGCGCAAATTCCATCGTAAAGCGGCCGGCGCGAAGATCGCGCCGGAACTGTTGTCGGAACAGCACCTCGACATCGGGCTCATCGTCGACCACGAGAATGAGCATGTTCACGCGATTTCTCCCGACTTGTTAAGCGACGTGCCCGCGCGCGGTAGAACGATCCGAAATTCGGTGTATGCGCCGGGCTGCGTATCGACCTCAATAGACCCGGAATGTTGCTTAACGATGATATCGTGACTGATGGAAAGGCCGAGACCGGTCCCTTCACCGGCAGGCTTTGTCGTAAAGAACGGGTTGAACATCTTGTCCTTCACCTCGGCGGGTATGCCGGCACCGTTGTCGCGGATCCTGATTTCGACGCTGTCGCCGAGGTTCTTGGTCGCGGCAGCAAGCGTAGGCTCGAAGTCGCCGCCATTGGCCTCGGCTTTGCGCTTGGTGGCTGCGTAGAACCCGTTTGAAATCAGGTTGAGCAGCACCCGCGTAATCTCCTGCGGGAATAGATCGGCCTCGCCGGCGGCCGGGTCAAAGGATTTCTCCAGCGTGATATTGAAGCCTTGTTTCTCGGCACGCGCCCCGTGATAGGCAAGATTGAGGCTCTCCTCCACGAGAGCGTTGATATCGACCGGCCGATGCTCTCCCGAACCCTGACGCGAATGCAACAGCATGTTCTTGACGATCGAGTCGGCGCGCTTGCCGTGTTGCACGACCTTGTCGAGATTGCCCTGCAGCATATCCGCGATCTCGTTGATCTCCCCGCGCAGCTTGCCGTCGAGATGCGCGCCGCCAAGCGCCTCGCGCAATTCGTCGACGAGCTCGACCGAGACGGCCGAGAAATTGTTGACGAAATTGAGCGGGTTCTTGATCTCGTGCGCGATGCCGGCGGTTAGTTGGCCGAGCGAGGCGAGTTTTTCGGTCTGGACCAGGCGGTCCTGCGCGGTGCGCAGGTTCTCCAACGACTTTGCCAGTTCCCGTGTGCGAGCTTCAACGCTCTCGAACAAACGCACGTTCTCGATCGCAATCACCGCCTGGTCGGCGAAGGTAGTAGCCAACTCGATTTGTTTGTCGGTAAACGGGCGCACGGCTTTGCGCATCTGCACAATTACACCGATGGGCACACCTTCGCGCAGTAGAGGCACGCCGAGAATCGTGCGCGGGCCGGCCTCGCGCATGACTTCCGCCAGCTGGTAGTCGGGATCAGCGGCAATGTCGATAACGTGTACCGGCCGGCCCTCAAGCGCAACGCGCCCGGCAACGGTGCCGCGCCCGGCTTCCAGTGGGCGCCTCAGCATGTGCTCGTGCAGTTCGGGTGGCAGACCGCAGCTCGCAGCATGCTGATAAGTGGCGTCCTTCAGGCGCACAATGGCAGCCATATCTGCCTCGCAGAGCCGCGCCGCCGATGCGACCAGCGTGTCGAGCACCGTTTGCAGGTCAAAGGTTGAACGGCTGATGACCTTGAGGACATCGGCAGTGGCGGTCTGCTGCTGAAGCGATTCGGTGAGATCGTCGGTGCGCTGACGCAATTCGTTGAGCAGCCGCGTGTTCTCGATGGCGATGACGGCCTGGGCGGCGAAGTTCTTCACCAGCTCGATATGCTTGTCGGTGAACGGACGAACGTCTTGGCGGAAGATGGTGATTGCACCGACCAACTCGTTTTCCTTGAGCATTGGCACGACCAGTAGCGTCCGGGCGCCCCCACGGTCGGTGAGCAACCATGACGGATCTCCTTCGCGGTAGCTTTCGTGTGCCCTGACATCGGCGATATGCAGCACTTGTTTTGTTGCAATGACGCGTCCAAGCGGATGTTTCGCTTTGAATGCGAACCTTGGCTCGCGCCCTCGCGCCTCGACGTACGCGTCCGGTACATTATGCATCGCGACGACGGAGGACGTGCTGTCGGGATGAATAAGATTGAGGGTGGCGAATTTGGCTTCGCAAAGACGAGTCGCG